>Ga0256404_1001796_pt1 | contig 49946 bp, 28 predicted proteins | sample RumenRJG_01DNA_FD_185990 | JGI IMG/M metagenome (GOLD analysis project Ga0256404, IMG submission 185990) | Bovine rumen microbial communities from Lethbridge, Alberta, Canada - RJG_01 | ecosystem: Host-associated > Mammals > Digestive system > Stomach > Rumen | place: Canada: Alberta | collected...
TCTCTTTTTCCGCCCGTTCAAATCCCTTTTATTTTCTGTAATAATTATCAAAGGGCACCGCTTGAGTGTCCTTTGATATTATGGCGGAGAAATCGGGATTTCCTCGCACCAAAGCTTGCGCTTTGCGACAGGCCGGGGCGGGGCGACAATTCACAGGATTGTCTCCTTTTCCGCCAGTTCAAATCCCTTTTATTTTCTGTGATAATTATCAAAGGACACCGCTTGGGTGTCCTTTGATATTATGGCGGCGCAAATGGATGTCAATTTGAACTATATAGTTATAGGTTTTTAATAGCAATCCAAAAAAGTATTAATTGATTGTTTGTCAATCGCTATGATGATTGTAAACCAAATATTTAATTCGATCTAAGCTAACATGGCGCTTCCCTTCATTGTAAAAACTCGCAATAATATCCTTCATTGTGTCTGCACTCCAATATATTTTCAACTTTTCTTTTGCGCGGGTAATAGCGGTATAAAAAATGCCATGTGATATTGATTCACTATTGCTACTTGGAATGATGATCTTTATTGAATTATACTCTAGCCCTTGTGCCTTGTGAATAGACACAGCATATGCAAGTTGGAATGGAACAATAGTTCGCATTCTTGCAACTTCTCTCTCTTCATCCGTTGTCCCTGTACTATTATCTTCTACCATAATGGCTATTCGTGTGCTTTCCACGTTATGTGACAGTATTTCTATTTCGCTGTTCCAAACATCTAATGCTGTAAGGATGGTATCAATGTCTATGATAAATCTAAGACTGTTTTCACTTTTCTCAATGGCAACAATGGTCCCTTTTAAATTGTTATATAATTGGGGAAAACGCTTTGTTTTATTAAACAAGATATGATCGCCGACCTTATAAGTCCACTCTTTCCATGTGAAGGATTGGGATTGTGAATTCGCGTCTTGGAAATATGAATTGATGCAATTTAATCCGTATTTCCCGTCATAATTTAGGCAAAGCACCACTTCGTCTTTGTCGGCCGGAATTAACAAGTCTTTGCTTATATCAGTCGAAAATGGTCCATCGATTGCTAACATTTCAGTTATTAAATTACCTTTAAATCTTACTTCGTTCCATAGCGTTTTAATCGATTCAACATTTGTTCTCCATGTGTTTGTTAGTTCAACAATAGCGTGGTTTGGAAGAATGCCTTTAGCATAATAAAACCAGTTTCCGAAATCAATGGATTCAATTTGGTATATATCGCCCGCAAGTATAAAAAGAGAATTGCCATTCGCTTTTTGAAGTAGATTCAACATAGTTCTATTGTCAATAGTACTACATTCATCTATATATATGATGTCATAATCTAAAGTTTTAATGTTTTTTGAATATGCATATCGATCTATTATATCAAAGGTGCTCAATCTTGCTTCGGTATTTATTCTTCTTTCCAGATTTTCCAAGGCAGAATGTGTTTTTGCTAAAAATAGTTTAGATCGGCCATGACCATTCATCAATTGAGATAGATAATCCATCAATGTTGTTTTTCCAGTTCCAGCTGCCCCATAAATTATCAAAACTTTTGAGGAAACAAATGCAGAGGATAGTGCAACAACTTTGGAATCATCAATCTCTTCTAAGTTAATGCTTTTTATGAATTTATTATTTAACGCGGATTGACCATCATTTCCTTGTTTGGAGAGTTCAAGAAGGAAACGCAAAATAGATACAGTATTTTTCTCATAACCGTCAATGTAGATATCACCATCCACCTCTTTTATGGACATTCCTTGTTCGATATCCCAATTCCGCAAAGAATTATTGTAATCGTCAATAATTTGAGGCGAATCATTCAAAAGGACATCCTCTTTAGAAAAATACAATTCCCCGGTTTTTACAATGGCTTGTTTAATCCTCAAATATGGTGTTGCCTTGCTTGTCTGTGAAGAGCCAATTGCACGCATTACATCACGCAAGGAATTTTCATGTTTCGGAAGATTGTATAGAACAGGGTTGTTTTCAAAAGGAGAGCAAGCACTCGATATCCGCATTGTTTCATTTAAGCGTTTATCTGTTTCATTAATGATTGAAATGTTTTCGAGTAGTTCTTCTCTAAGTCTTAAAAGTAAATATCGAACAACATTTCGTCCACGAATGGTTGATTTCTCGTTGAATGATGTATGTAACATATTTATTAAGCCTTCTAGATGCTTTGTATTAGTTGTGCTAAAACACTTTGTCATCAACAACTCATAATAGCCTGCAGACATATCCGCAAAATCAAGTAAGTTGAGCCCAGTTTTTGTAAGGATATCCATTAAAGTATTATATTCTTTAAATTGTGATGAGATTTTCATCTCTTTTCCTAACAAAAGAGAGAATTTATTAAGAACTGTTGGATCTATCGAAACACGCCAATTTGTTATTACTTTAATTTTTGAAGGGTTGTCCCAAATGGCGGCATTGGCTTCTTCAAACCCGATTTGTATTGAATAATTTGAGGAAATATCTATTTTAGTATATGCTGTAATACGATTGTATTTTGTTGCATATTTTCCTGCAAGTTGTAAAGATAATTCAAAATAGCGATTACGCCCGATATAAAAAGCATGTTTTTTGTGAACATAATAACGTGATGTGCGCCAAGGATTTGTTTGAGTAGTAACAGAATCTACTGCGTATGCTATTATCGAATTATAGTTCTCATCTTCTTCGGGTTTACGCGGAAAAGCCTCAAGGTTTTCAAGTATACGAACGCTATACTGGTCATATACTAGTTCTCTAATTTTCCACAAGAAATCATAATACTTTAGCATTAATCTTTCATTTTGTCCTTCTTCTGGGATTCTCAACCCGATATATCGAATGCCCTGTAAAAAAGAAGCTAAGAACTTGGTTTTGATTGACAATAACGAGATTTCCCATGCGACTCGTAAGTTTACAGGATTACTGTATTTAAGCCCATTTAGAATCAATACGCTCTCGCATAAACGTCCTAATTCGTTAAACATTCTTTTTGAAACATTTTCTCTTGTTTCATTTAAGATTTCACCAAGTTGAATTGCATCGCTTATGTTTTTACTGTGAGCGTTAACGACCTTTATTACATCATCTTTGGAGTATTCCCTTGCTTCTAATTGATGCAAAAAAGAGTGAGTGTCAGCAATGTTAGACAATTTATTAGCAAACTCATTAATTGATTCTTCTGTATTAAAGATTTCTTCTTCCTTGGAAAACTCAATGGTTGCCGATTCTTTTGAAAAATCAATTGATGCAAGGAAGAGTGGCGACATGTACTTGCAAAAAATACGTTCGCCATTACGTGAATTAGGATTAAGAACAACTATTAGTAATCCTGGATCAAGTGTAACTTCATTTAGAATAAAAGCAGGGAAGGCAAGGCTTTTAAGTGAATATTTTATCCCCCCAGTTTCAAGTTTATCAAATATCGTTGTACCCTTGATCTGCACAAAAAAATTATTGGTTGGTTTCCGTGATATTTCAGGATTTGGCACTAATTCCAGTTTTCCGTCAGAGTTAGGCCATTTATCATTCGATTTAAAATCAGTAATAATTTTCCCGTCAGATTTGAAAAAGTAATTAATTGCGTTAACGGCATTGGAGTCGTCGACAGATCTTTCAGAATGAGTTTTAATGTGCTTTTCAAGTTGTTCTTTTGAAAATTTCATTTGTCTTACCTTTTAAAAATAATCAATACTCAATACTCTTTTCATCGAGCAAGAAGTCGTAAATACTCATCGTTACGATGCCATTTTCGTCGCGTTTGCGTTTGATGTCGTCTTTAACTATGATAATCTTTTTGAAGAAGTCTTTAATATTCATAAGAGACTTCTTTTCTTGTTCTTGTTTTTCTTCGGTATCCATTGCGAACGCCGATTGAATATAGAATTTATTGTTGCCGCGATTGGCGATAAAGTCTACTTCATAATAGTTGCGAACGACTTTGCCTTCTTCGTTCCGCTTGGCGACTTCAACAATTCCAACGTCAACGGAAAAACCGCGTTTCAGGAGTTCGAGATAAATAATGTTCTCCATAATGTGGTTTTCTTCTTGTTGACGGAATCCGAGCGCAGCGTTACGCAATCCGAGATCGGTAAAATAGTATTTCGACGGAGTGGAAAGGTATTTTTTGCCTTTTACGTCGTAACGCTTTGCTTTATCAACAAGAAAAGCATCCTCTAAGTACGAAAGAAAGTTGGAAACCGTTTTATCCGCAATGGGTAAATTGGCTACGCTTTTGAAAGTGTTTGACAATTTCAAGGGGTTGGTAAGCGAACCGATACTCGACGCCAAAATTTCTACGACGGCATTGATTTGTTCCTCGTTTTGGACGTGATTTCGATCAATAATATCGTTGAGATAAACGTTTTTCAGTTGTCCTTTGAGATAACTCATCTTTGCTTCTTCACTTTTTTGCGAGAGAACGAGAGGGAGTCCGCCGTAAGTGTAATAGTCTTTCCACCCATTGGCAACCGTGCCGTTGTAAACCGACATAAATTCGGAGAAAGACAGCGGTAAAATGCGCACTTCGTCTCCGCGCCCGCGGAACTCCGTCACAATATCGGTAGATAAAAACTTCGAATTGCTACCGGTGACGTAAATATCCACGTTGGGCAGTTTCAACAATCCGTTCAGAACGCCAACGAAATTGTCAGCAAGTTGGACCTCGTCGAGTAGAACGTAATAAAGATCATTGTCAACGATCAAACTTTTGATGTGACGGCTCAATGCTTTTGGCAGTAGCAAATCTTCATTCTCGTCGTCATCAAGCGAGATTTTAATGATGTGACTGTCTGTAATTCCTTTCCCTTTCAAATAATCATAAAAGAGATAGTTAAGAAGATACGATTTACCGCAACGTCGAATGCCAGTAATGATCTTGACCAATCCATTTTGTTCTCTATCTATTAATCGTTTTAGGTAAATATCTCGTTTGATGCTTTCCATTGTTTCCTCCATTACGGACAATTGCAACTTTTTGCAATTTATTTATATTATAGTCTTCTTTATGTTTTAAGTCAACAGTGGATTCCGAAAAAATGCAACTTATTACAAATATTTTAAAAATATAGCATTTCAAATGATGGATATATTGATTTTTTTACAGTTTTATGATATGCTTGTATCAAGCAATTTCCTATAGTTCTTGCTATCAAGACGTTGGAGTGTAAAATATGGCAAAAGAAAAAGTTGAAAAACCTCAATCCTTAGAGAAAACTTTATGGGCAGCTGCTGATAAATTGATCGGTGCCGTGATGCCTCATGACTATATGAAGATGGTTCTTGGACTAATCTTCCTGAAATATGTTTCTGATCGTTTCGAGGCAAAATACAAGCAGTTGGTTGCCGAGGGTGATGGTTTTGAAGAAGAGAAAGACGCTTATGCCGAAGACAATGTTTTTTGGATTCCCGAAAAGTGCCGCTGGAATTATATTAAGAAATTCGTTAAAGATGAGCAGATAGGTACTGTATTGGATCAAGCATTGATTGACATCGAAAAAGAAAACGATGAACTTAGAGGCATTCTGCCTAAGGTCTATTCAAAAGGCGACGTAGATAAGCGTCGGTTGGGCGAACTTGTTGACCTTTTCTCAAACAACCTGTCTACAGAGAATATGACCGGCGACTTGTTTGGTCGTTGCTATGAATACTTCCTCGGCGAGTTCTCAAAGAAGTTCGGCCAAAAAGGGGGCGAATTCTATACTCCCCGTTGCGTCGTTGACCTTATCGTTAATATGATTGAACCATTCAATGGTCGTGTTTACGATCCTTGCTGTGGTTCGGGCGGTATGTTCTCGCAATCGGCAAACTTCATCAAACAACATCAAGGGAATATCAATAATATTTCCGTCTACGGTCAAGAACTCAATCCCGATACTTGGCGTATGGCTAAAATGAACTTGGCTATCCGCGGCATTACGGCAGATTTGGGCGACTCCCACGGCGACACTTTCCATAATGATAAGCATAAAACTTTACGTGCCGACTTCATTATGGCTAATCCGCCTTTCAATATCAGCGATTACGGTCAACCTTCTTTGCTCGAAGATCCGCGTTGGATTTATGACATTCCGCCGCAGGGCAACGCTAACTATGCTTGGATACAACACATAGTCAGTAAACTATCGCCAAAGGGTGTTGCAGGCTTTGTTTTGGCTAACGGTTCGCTTTCAACTTCTTCAAAGCAAGAATACAATATTCGTCAAAAGATGCTTGAAAAAGGAATAGTTGATTGTATCATTGCACTGCCGACAAATCTTTTTAGCACAGTTACGATTCCCGCTTGTTTGTGGTTCTTGCGTAAAGATTGCAGAAATAAAGGCAAAACGCTGTTTATAGATTGCCGTGAAAAAGGAATTATGATTGACCGTAAAATCCGCGAGTTGACTTACAACGACGTGACGGTCGGTCATAAAGACAATGACGAACTCATTGAAAAAGTAAAAGCATACAATCTTGCCACTTATGGCGATGAAAACAAAGGCGATATTGAAAGTATTGCCGCAGTTTATCACGCTTGGTTGAAAGGCGAAGGTTACGAAGATGTTAAGGGCTTTTGTAAGTCCGCAACAATAGATGAAATCAAAGAGGCCGACTATTCTCTCGTTCCGGGAAGATATGTCGGAATCGATGATTCCGGAAAAATGTCTGAAGAGGAGGTTAAAGCCGAGATAGTAAGAGTTAAGCAAGAATTAAAAGAATTGATGGAAAAAGGCAGAGAACTTGACGAAAAAATCTATGCGATACTAAACAGTGACGATTAACACTTGGTATCAACTATGTGGCGTTGTTCTTCAGGTTCGTGCACGTCGAATACTATGTTTTCAAGTTGAGTTTTTGATATGGATTCGTAGATTGTGCCTGTAGAGCAAGATGATAATTTTTGTCTATTTGCCATAAGCAAATAATACAAATAACGGTTATCTCCTTGTTTCATAGATAATGCTGCTACGCCTCGTCCTAAAGCAATAACATCTCGACTAATATTCAAATCACCTACAGGTGCGCGGACAGACATCAAAACATCATTGGGTTTACAAGTTCTTGTGTATTGAGTCGTCCACGTATCAAAGGTCGGAAACATTCTTCCAAAGGTTGTGCAGCCTTGTAAAAAAGGCAAGCCTTCGCGATTTGAGTTGTAGAATTGGGATGATGGAGATTGTCCCATTACATAGTTGCAAAAATCAGGTAGTTTGTAGTTATTCATGCGATATTCCTCCTAATATCAACTATGTGTTGTTGAGTTTCAAGACTTATATTGGGAAATTCCATTTCTTCGATCACATCCTTATTAAATGAAGGAAATGTGGATTGACTCGTTTCTGCTATGGTTTGATACTGTTGGGTTTTGGTTTCTACCGTAAGGTAATAGTATAAGAATCGGGGTAACACGTTAGAGTTATTTACCCTAATCTGAATAAAACCTGTAGATGCTACACCATGCTGAATAGATTGCCCTACGAAGAAGTTGTGTTTAAGAATAGGTCTTACAGATGAAATAAGGATATCGTTTTTTTCAATAACACGCTGCGCTCTCGAAGGAATATCTTTAGAAAGTGTCTGTAATCCAACTAGTTTTCCATCTTCAACCGAAGAAGTATCCACATAATTGATATAATCATTTGGCTTTTTGCCTTTTGGATTGAATGATGCTATCTCTTTTATCTTCATACTATTGCTCCGAGGTATATATGAGTATTAAACTTAAAGAATTGATTACACTTAAATATGGCAAACGTCAAATTGATGTAGAGGACGAAAACGGCACAATTCCGATTTATGGAACAGGTGGCGTTTTTGGCAAGGCAAATGTTTCTTTATATTCCAAACCGTCTATTTTATTGGGGCGAAAAGGAACGATTGATAAATCTTTTTGGGTTGATCATCCTTTTTGGTGTGTAGATACGATGTTCTACTCTATCATAGATGACACAAAGGTTGTTCCAAAATATTTGTTTTACAATCTTCTTAATATAGATTTTAGCAAATACAACGAAGGAACAACCATACCTAGCCTAAGAATCGAAACCCTTAATAATATTGATATTTCGTTGCATTCAAACGACGAACAACATTACATAGTTGATATTCTCGGAAGTATAGACGCAAAGATAGAAAACAACCAAGAAAAAGTTGATCTTTTGTTAAAAAACTTACGATTGCAATTCATTGTTCGGTTCACAAAACAAGAGTTAACTAAATCAACCGCACTCTCTTATTTTATAACCGAAACAATCGGCGGTGATTGGGGAAAAGGAACGGCTCAAGGGAATTATTCTGAGAGAGTTGTTTGTTTGCGCGGTGCAGATATTCCCGAAATTGCGTCAGGTAAAAACGGGGATCCTCCGACAAGATATATCTTGCCGAAAAATCTTTTAACTAAACAACTTGCGCCTTGGGAAATTATTGTTGAAATTTCAGGCGGAAGCCCCACACAATCAACGGGTAGATGTGCTTTAATAACAAGCGAAATGTTGTCAAATTATTCCACACCTATTATTTGTACTAATTTTTGCAGAGCAATAAGGTGCAAAAATCCACAGTTCGCAGCATATGTCTACTCTTTGTTGATAGCGATGTATAATAACAACTTGTTTTTTAACTATGAAAACGGAACTACAGGCATTAAAAATTTAGATCTTTCATCAATTCTTGAAAAAGAATATGTATATCTGCCCTCCGAAGACGAACTTGAATCTTTTTATAGATTTACATCAAAAACATATAAACAAATTGAGCAACATAAGACTGAAAACAATAAGCTCAACGAATTAAAGCAACTCTACTTAAAAAAGTTCTTCGGTTGACACCGAGGAACTTTTTAAGTCTATTACCACGTAACAATCTTATCAACGATCTCTTGTTGTTCGTTGGCAGTTTTTCTTAGGTATATGCGAGTGGTTTCAATGCTTTCATGCCCCATTAAATCAGCAAGGAAAGCCAAATCATTATATTTTTCAAGGAAATTCTTTGCAAAACGATGTCTGAATGAGTGCGGATAAACAACTTTTGTGTCCATTCCGTATTCCGCTGCAAAGATTTTTAATTGATGGGCAACACCTCGAGTCGTAATCTTTTCACCAAAACGATTTAAGAATAAATAACCGCTCTCAAGATTGTTACTGTCAAGCCATTTTAGAGTTTCTATTCGCAATGATTTAGGAATATAAATGCGACGGACTTTCCCGCCTTTGCCGTAAATATCTATGTATCCCTTGTGGACGTGTTCAATTTTGATTTGAACCAATTCTGATATTCTTGCTCCCGTTGCCGCGAGGTAGCGGACAATAAAATACCAGTTCAATCTTCCGTCTTTTTTCAATTTGTTCTTAAAGAATTTGTAGTCGGCATCGCTGATTACGTTCTCGAGATATGTTTTCTGTTGAACTTTAATCATTTTAAGCTTCAACTTGTCTAATTTGTTGAACTCAAGGTATTTGTTGATAGCCAAAATACGAAGATTCACCGTTTTAGGGGAATAGTTTTCAATTAAAAAGCCTTTGAATGAAAGAAGATTCTTCTTTGTAAACACATTCTCATACATTTTGAGATACTGTTTCAAAGAGTGACAGTAGGACACAATTGTGTTGTCTGCCAAATTTGTTTGCCGAAGTTGCTTTTCGTAATCGTTTAACATAAAGTTAAACCTCCTATTAAAATATTGCCGTTTGTGGCTAATAATATTTTAACGGAGGTCTGCTTTTATATCTGCTTGTTAGAGGGCTACTCAAAGAACTTTTTCAAATAAAGCCCTTTTAGTTCCTGTAATTTTTTGTTTTCCGATCTCAAATGAAATACCTTATGAAAAACAACGTCTAATTCTGTATTTATTGTTTGCAAGTTATTGTTTGACAGATTTGGGATTTCCAACGACAACAAATTTGCTTGATTTATTTTTGGTTGGACAGCACCGGTTACGGCTTTATCCACGTTTATTTGTTTTAATGCTACATATAATGTATAATCGTTCCATCCGTTTTTACCTTTCAAAATATGCGCATGGTTGTTTACCCAAAAACTTCCATTTACTAGTTGAACTATAGGATGTCCGTTAGTATCAGTAACTGTGCCATCTTCTGCAAATAAGACGTGTTCTCCTGAAAACAAAAAACCATTTACATAATCTAAAATACCAGTTGCCCCATAGTATGGATAAATGCCTTTTCTTTGTTCTCGCTCTCTACTTGACAATGGTATTCTTTTTGAATCGAACAGTTCGATAACATCTTCAAGTCTTATTTTTGTAGACGTTTTATTTGCAAAGTCAAGGTATTTTTTTGCAGCCAAATTTTCAAAAATATTTATCAACTGCTCATTATTTTCTATCTCTTCGTCTATACTTCCGAGAATATCAACCATAGGTTTATAGGCAACTTCTAATAGTTTTTTGCTATAAGTAGTTGTATGGTGGTATAATGGATTGAAAAATTTGGTTTTCTATGCTATAATATAAAGGCAAAATATATTTTTGGGGTTTTAGTATGAGCGAGATTAAATTCACAGAATCCAGTCTTGAAGTTGCCATAATAGAACAATTGACTGAATTGGGCTACGACTACGCCATTGATACTGATCAATGGAGTCTATCTCGTTCGCTTGATTCTTTTATAAATGAAGAATTGTTGCTTGATAGACTTACTGCCATCAATCCGGGCGTTAAAACTGATATTTTGGAACAGGCAATCGCTATGCTCAAAAACATTGACAATCCGTCTTTGTTTGAACGTAATCATATTGTTCATAAGTGGTTGACAGACGGCATACAGGTTGAAGACTATCATAGCGACGTAAACCCGCTTATTCGTTTTATTGACTTTGATAACATAAAAAACAATGTGTTTCAAGTCGCCAATCAGTTAAAATTTAAGGAGAGCCGTAATCTTCGTATCCCTGACGTTATTCTTTTTGTCAACGGAATCCCCCTTGTTATATTTGAGTTAAAATCCATTGAATACAATGAGGACACCTTTATCGAAAGAGCCTATGAACAATTAGGACGTAACGGCGAGGCGGACGGCTATCGTTTTGATATACCTACACTTTTCAACTACAATGCATTTCTCATTATCAGCGACGGGGCAAATAATAAGGTGGGAACGCTAACAAGCGATATTACTCGCTACAACGAATGGAAAAGTATTGACGGTGAAGCTGGTTATAAGAAAAACTATGCGTATAAACTTGATGTTTTGCTTGAAGGATTGCTTAAACCCGAACGCCTTTTAGACGTAATCAAAAACAACCTTTTCTTTATGAATAGCGACAAGGAAAAGCCCGTCAAAATTCTTTCGCAATATCATCAATACTTCGGTGTAAAAAAGGCGTATGATAGCATAAAACATTCGTTAAAACCACAGGGAGATGGTAAAGCGGGTATTGTTTGGCATACACAAGGTAGCGGCAAATCGTTTACTATGGTTATGTTGGCGCATAAACTCATAACCGACCTTGAAATGAAGAACCCGACCATTGTTGTTTTGACAGATAGAAACGATTTGGATAATCAGTTATTCGGAACGTTTTCAAATGCAGCTGAGTTTTTAAGAACACGTCCTGTGCAAGTTGAATCGAGAGAAGATTTGCTTGAAAAAATAGGCTCGATAAAAGAAGGCGGTATTATATTTACCACTCTTCAAAAATTTGACAAAAACAATATTGTTCCGAACAAACGAACAAATATCGTTGTTATTTCCGACGAGGCACACCGTTCTCATTATGGCATTGATGAGCAAATTGTTTACAAAAAGAATCCCGACGGCACGTTTACGTCAATTTCCAAATACGGTTATGCTAAATATATCAGAGACGCTCTTCCCGAGGCAACCTATATCGGGTTTACGGGAACACCTGTTGAATCGGGAGATCATTCAACTTCCGCAATATTCGGTAAAACTGTTGATACATACGATATGACTCAATCGGTAGAAGATGGTTCTACTGTAAAGATTTTTTATGAAAGCAGACTCGCTAAAGTTTGGCTTGATGACGGCAAGTTGAAGGAAATCGATAAATACTACGATGATCTCGCAAATCAGAACGTATCCGACGACGTTATCGAAGAATCTAAGTCAAAATGGTCATCAATGGAAGTCATTATCGGTGATGACGACAGATTACATTTGCTTGCAAGCGATATTCTAAAACATTACAACGAAAGAAAAGACGTTCTAAACGGCAAAGCAATGATTGTTTGTATGTCGAGAAAAATCGCCGCTAAATTGTATTATCAGATTATCGGACTTGCACCGGAACTTAAAGAACAAGTTGCGCTTGTCGTTACCGAGAGCAATAAAGATTCCGAAGAAGAACGCAAACTTTTCAAAGATAAAGCCTATCGCGAAAATGCAGCGAAAGAGTTTAAGCGTAAAGATGGAAGCATAAAAATTGCCATCGTTGTTGACATGTGGCTTACAGGCTTTGACGTTACCGACCTTGACGTTATGTATATTGATAAGCCGATGAAAGGACACAATCTTATGCAGGCTATAGCCCGTGTAAACCGCGTAAACGTGGGAAAAGAAAGCGGATTGATTGTTGACTATATCGGCATTAAAAGGTCACTTGAAGAGGCGTTAAATACTTATACGGCGAGAGATAAAGAATTAAACCTTAGAGATATTCAGGATACTGCCAAATCCATACTTGAGGAAAAGCTCTCTATTCTCGACGAAATGTTTTTCCACGTTGACAAGAAAGGCTTTTTTGGTGGAACAAATTCTGTCAGGCTTAAAGCAATACAGAACGGCGCAGATTTTGTCCTTTCGACAGAAGATATAAAGAAGGCTTACCTACAACTTACAAAACAACTTAAAGACGCTTATGTGGTGGCTATCGGAATTCTTGATGAGGACTATAAAAAGAAAGTTTTGTATTACTTGGCAGTCCGCCACTTTGTTCAAAAGGTCGAACGTGGCAATTTGCCGACTAATATCACGCCCGAAAGTATCAATAAGCACGTTGAAGAGTTGATTGCCGAAGCAATTAAGGGCGACGAGGTCGAAATTCTCACAAAAGTTGAAGATACCGAACAAAATCGCGATATTTGGGATCTGCTGAGCGAAGAAAAAGTCGAAAAATTAAGACAATCTCAGCCGCCGCATGTTTTCATCAAAATAATGGAACGACTTCTTAAAGAGGCGGTCAGAGAATATCGTAGTTACAACCTTGTCAAAGCAAAAGAATACAGCGAAAGATTGTGCTTATTACTTGAAGCGTATAATACCCGCGAAGATGATCTGCAAACGGATATGACGATTGTCGGTTTGGTCGCTTTTTCGCAAGAGATGGTCGAATCCGAAGAATACGCAAAGAAGAATAATCTCTCAGGGCGCGAACGTGCCTTCTATGATGCATTAGTTGCAAACAAGAGTGCGGTTGAGCTGATGTCGGATGATATTCTTCGTGTTATGGCTATGGAACTAAAAGCTATCGTCGAGGAATACGCCACGGTAGACTGGTCGAAAAAGAAAGATACAAGAGCCAAAATGCGTATGCAAATCAAGCGACTTTTGAAGAAGTATAACTACCCGCCTGATTACACCGAAGAAGCGATTTCTCGCGTCGTAGATCAAGCGGAGTTTATGATGTAAAATGATGGAGCATAACAATGGGAAAAGAATTACAGTGGCAAAATGTTGAAGAACAAGTTAGAGTAATTGCTTCAAGAATCTGGGGGAAACCAGCAATAAGCAAAACTATTGATGGCGTACAAATAGATTGCTTTGTAGAAAAACGCAATGATTATTATTGTTTGGTTGAAATTTCTAAAAACAACACATTAGAGAAAGTCCGGACAGATATTTCCAAATTAGCATCCGTAAGTTTTGGTTTACTTAACAAAAATATCTATTCGGAAAAATATATTGTTTTAACAAATAAACCTACTGATAGTATGCGAACAACTGGCGAAGGATCTCATATAAAAGTACTATCTCTTTGTGAATTTGAGCAAATGTGGTTTAACTATGACTTATATGTATTTCAACGTGAACAACGATCATTTGGTAGCCTTGTTGAAATTGAATCTGGGATAAAGGAAAACGATGTTTATATTCCTGTTTATTATAGCGATATTAAAACAGGAGAGAAATATGATATCGCAACTATTGTAAAAAAGCTTTCATCAGGGAAAAGGATCATTCTTAAAGGTGGGTTTGGGACTGGTAAAAGCAGATGCGTAAAGGAATTATTTGATAGATTAAACAAACTACATATAACGCAGCCAATTTATACCGTTGCTATAAACTTAAGAGAACACTGGGGAGCAAAGTATTATAAAGAATTGTTGCAAAGACATTTCGATGACTTGCAACTCCCGATAGAGGGGTTGAAAAATGTCTTTTGTGATAAAAATATGGTTTTTCTTTTAGATGGTTTTGATGAAATTGGGTCACAATCATGGAGCGTTGATCCTGAAAAAATGAGTTCTCTCCGCGCAAAAGCTGTTGTTGCAATAAAAGATTTAGTTGTTAAAACACAAGGTGGATGTTTAATAACAGGGAGAGAACACTATTTTAATTCAGATGAAGAAATGCTTTCTTCTTTTGGTTTGGATGAAAGGAATACGTTGATTTTGTGTTGTGCGGAAGAGTTTAATGAGCAGCAGATAAAAGATTATTTGAAAAAAACGTCGAATAAGCAGGTTTCTTATATTCCCCAATGGTTGCCTAAGAGACCGCTTATAATGAGTATTGCTGTTCACAACATTGAAGAAATATTCAATGAAAAAGAAGCAATCGTTAATGAGTGTGACTTTTGGGATGTTTTTTTAACACTACTTGCAAAACGTGAATCAAGGATTAATTCTGCATTAAATGACGATATAATTAAATCTATTATGATTCGTATTGGTCGAATTGGGCGCAAAAAGGAAAAAGATTTCGGGCCAATAACATTGTCTGACCTTAACAGAGCATTTGAGGATATTACCGGAGAACGTCCCAATGAAGAATCGGCGATAATGCTACATAGACTTCCTGGATTAGGAAGAATCGATTCAAACACTAATGATCGTATGTTTGTGGACTCGTACATCATGAATGGATTAAGAGCAGAAGATGTTATTCGTTCTGTGCGGACGATGGATAAATCGGTTTATGAAGAAAAATGGAATCACACATTAAACGATGAAGGAATAAGTATCTTGGCAGATTATATTTCATTCGATGAAAGCAGAAAAAAAGAGTTTTTGAATGCGGCATTGCTTTGTTCGCGTAAAACAAATATGGCTTTCTCAACAGATATAACTGCAGCTATTGCAAAAAGTGTACTTTATCAATCAATAGATTTTGCTGATATTACATTAAAGGATACATATGTGTCATCACTGGATTTTTCTAATAAAACCATCAATAATTTACAAATAATTGACACCATTATTCAGAATTTAGACCTAACTAATTGCGTATTAGCAAACGCCTCTATAAAAAATTGTTTAATTGAAAAAGTCAAAGGCATTTCATCAAAAAATAGTTTACCTATAGGAATAGACGATTGTGAAACATCAGAATTTGAGCCAATTAGCACAGTGAATCGTATTAAACATGCCAATCTAAGTCGCTCTCAAATAATTTTAGTCACCATTATTAAAAAGATTTTCTCGACTATAAGCAAAGGAAACGGACGCAAAGAAGAAGCACTATTGCGCGGATTAGGAGAAAAAGGTGATAGTAAGATATGTGATAAGATTATTAATAAAATGTTAACGGAAAATATAATTATAAAGCACAAAGGTCGTGAGGGTTGGATATATTCCCCAAATCTAAAAATGACATCAAGGATGGTTTCGATTATCTCAGATTTAAGCAATAGTACGGACGATCTATGGCTATTTGCAACAAGCTTGAAAGAATAATCATATAAATGGACTGGAACGGGCAATGTCGCAATTTATAGGACGTTTTTGAAGTATATCAATAGTTACAAGTTTGTAGAACCTGCGTCCATACTTTGACGACAACAAAGGCAATAAATGTTCAATCGCTTAGTATTGGCAGATGAAAATCTGAAACGACAAGTGACTTTGTGATAAGATAATAAGCCAATGGGTTGTCTGCTTATCAGGAGAATGCTCGATAGAAATATATGGAAAATAAAGTCAGCATAATGTCCGGTGTAATCCTTGCGTCGTTAATATGAACGATTTCGAAATAGAAAAAGGAATAAAAAAATCGGGTTTCCCGATTGTTCGGCGAGCGGAAGACGACGCCGCTCGGAAAAGCGTTTTGGTGCTTTTCCCTTTACCTGCTCTAAAGGAAGCGGTAAAAATCACCAAAAAACTTTTAGGGTGTACGCAAAAACGAACACCCTAATCTTTACAACGTTAGGGAAAAGTGATATAATTAGCGTATAAATGAATATGGGTGGCAGGTAAAATACCATTACCTGTTGCTAACGTTCGTTAAGCGATTAGAATTGGCAGAAGCCGTATTGACTTAAACCGCATAAAAACCCAAGAGCGGGCGGAGAGAACAGTACGAAACCGCGAACCTTTAGACTTCGGGCGAACAGATAGACCTTATTTTTGCGTTGCAGAAACGCGCATAAGGTTTTGTCTGTTCGCCCTTTGTTTTTACGGACATTCGGTTTAAATACAGTCACAAGGAGGAAAGCCTTATGAAAGCAAGAGATCGTCCAAACACCTGACAGCCACGAGCGGAACAAATCATTGAAAGTATTGGGAATCCGTTCCAAAATGGAAGCAGGTAAAGGGATTTCCCAAAATCAATGATTTTCGTCAATCCGACTCGTGGACAAGTGGGGAACCCACCTTTCCCTTTTTCGGCAAGCAATTGCCACAAGATGACAGGCCCATATCTCTCCGCACGGAGAAATATTCGTCGTATATATACGAGAAAGAGCTTGACACGCCCTCGTTAATGGTGTAGAATATGCGTAGTCGTATCAATACGATTATGATATTCACCAAAGGAGATGAAAGAGATGACGAAACCGAGAGCGGAAAAAGATAAGAGATATGAGGATAGACACAAGGAAGAACGGAAAGCCAAGTGTATGGTTTGGGGAACGAGCATTGACCGCAAGGAAGCGGAAGAGATGAACGCTTTTCTCGAAGAGTATGGTTACACGAAAGTCCAACTGATACGGGCGGGATATAAAGCATTGTTAGATAAAGCCGCCGAGCATGATTTGGGATTAGCAAAGATAATGGACGGATACGATGATTTCTTTGAGAGCGAACTCGAAAAGTTCAAGAAAAATCAGGACAAATAACCTCTTCGGGAGCGAAGAACAGACACTTGATTTATGTAGGGAAAAGGATTACGCGGAAGGAGCATTGGCGTAATGGAATCCATTTGATTCCTTGTGAGGGTGAGGGCAAAAAATACACCGGATACCCTCACCGTCCAAAAGGAATAAAACATAAAACACCAAGTAAAGAACGTTGTCACCGTGGATTTAATGAGCGGTGCAATCAGTAAAACCCCTTGCGACCTGTCGCAAGAACAAATCAACAAAAGCGCAAACATATTGGCAAACGTATTGATAGACTACGTTAAAAACGGCGGAAGCCTTAAAGATCTTACGCCACAACACGTATTCGGGAGAAAAGGCAATGAATAGAGCGGTCATTTATGCAAGATTCAGTTCACACAGTCAAACGGAACAATCCATCGAAGGACAACTCCGCGAGTGCTATGAATATGCCAAACGGCAAAATATCGTGATAGTCGGCGAATACGTAGACAGAGCCTTGACGGGAACGACGGACAAGCGTCCCAACTTCTTAAAGATGATCGAAGACAGCAAGAAAAAGACCTTTGACTTCGTTCTCGTCTATCAGTTGGATCGCTTCGCTCGTAACCGATATGACAGCGCAAACTACAAAGCAAAGTTAAAGAAGAACGGCGTGCGCGTTCTGTCCACAAAGGAAAACATTACCGAGGACGCGAGCGGAATCCTTGTGGAAGGGATGCTTGAAAGTATGGCGGAGTATTATTCTGCCGAACTTTCGCAAAAGGTTCGCCGCGGTATTCGGGAAAGCCTGATCAAAGGCAATTTCATAGGCGGATACGGGCTGTTCGGATATGATATCGTGGATAAAAAATGGACAGTAAATACTTACGAAGCCGATATCGTTCGGGATATGTTTACAAGATATAAAAACGGTGAGAAAGCAAAGGATATCATAGAACGGCTTAATGCGCAAGGGATCAGAACGAAGGCAGGTTCGCCGTTCAATATGAACAGTGTTGCCCGTATGATCCGTAACGAAAAGTACATCGGTATCGTTCGTTCCAACGGCAACGTCTACACTAACGTCGTTCCCGCTATCGTGGACGAAAGACTGTTCCGAGAATGTAACGAAATGATGGACGCGCACAAGCATAAACAGCGCGAGTGCAAAGCGGAGAAGCCATATATATTGAGCGGTAAACTATTCTGCGGCTACTGCGGTAGTATGATGACCGCGGAAGCCGGCACGAGCAAAACTGGTAAAGTCCACCACTATTACAAGTGCTTTAATCGCAAGAAGAATCCGTCTGCCTGCGGGAAGAAAAACTACAAGCAGAAAGACTTGGAAGATCTCGTTTTCGACACGACGGTGGACTATATCTTAAAGCCGAAGGTCATCGACCAAATTGCACAAATCGTAGTGGAACGCTTTAATGCGGAGATAACCAAACCTGCGAACCTTGCCAATCTCGAAAACGGGCTAAAAGCCAAAGAAAAAGCGATAAACGGCTTACTCTCGGCGATGGAACAAGGCGTCGTCACGAAAACAACCAAGGACAGAATGCTCGCATTGGAAGCGCAAAAGGAAGAGTTGGAAAGCAAGATCGCATTGGAAAAGTCTAGACAAACCGAACCGTTATCTATCGAAACGGTACGCGCTTTTCTTAGCTATTTCGCACGGAAAAAGTACGAAAGCGACGAAGCGAAAAACGAATTCTTCAATTCGTTCATCAATCGCGTGATTCTGTACGACGATAGAATTCTAATCTTCTACAACACCGATCCAAACAGTCCGACGACCATCGACACGACCGAAAACAAAACGATCTGCGATCAATTCAACCAAAACAACGCAAAAGAAAACTCGCTTGAACCTTCGGGGTTCAAACGAGTTTCACTTGGCGGAGAAATCGGGATTTGAACCCGAGCTACGCTATCAACGTACTACTCCCTTAGCAGGGGAGCCCCTTCAGCCACTTGGGTATTTCTCCAGCTGAATTATTTATCTTTATAGATAATATCACAACGTCGCGCCGTTGTCAATAAAAATTAGGCTTTACGTTCCCATTTTTAACTATGCCGATTATAGTTCGTTGCGATAAGTTTTCTTTCGAGTTCCCGCAACGCTCTTCCCCTATGGCTGACTGCGTTTTTCTCTTCGGAAGTAGCCAGCCCGAAACTCTTTTGTAAATCCTTACTGAAAAATAAAGCGTCGTATCCGAACCCGCGCGTTCCTTCTTCGGCATAGAGAATACTGCCCTCCGTTCTGCCTTCGGCGTAGATTTCTTTCCCGTCGGGATAAAGCAAAACTATCGCCGTCACGAAGTATGCGCTGCGGTCGGTTTTATCCGCCATATTCTTTAACAGAAGTTTTTTATTCGCCGCGTCGTTTTGTTCTTCCCCCGCGTACCTTGCCGAATACAGCCCCGGCGCGCCGTCGAGAGCGTTTACGCATAGTCCGCTGTCGTCGGCTATCACGCAAGCCTTGGTTATATCCGAAACGGCTTTTGCTTTAAGATACGCGTTTTCACGGAAAGTTTTTCCCGTCTCTTCCACTTCGATATCTACGTTCAGCTCCTTCAAGGAATAAATTTCCTTGAAGAAGCCGCCCAGTATTTCTTTTATTTCTCTTACTTTATTGCCGTTGTTACTGGCTATCACCAACTTCATTTTACGCCTTGTATATATCGGATTTTTTCGGCGGTTTCTTGAAAAATCCGCCTATTATTCTACCCCAACCGGTGAATGGTCCTTTGTTGCAACGCGCGATAAGTCCGTCGATTACCTTTTTCGGAACCATACCTTTCGTCATCGCGTAGCAGTTGCGGAGCGGCATATCCATTGCGGCAAGTTTTATCATCTTCTTCATAGCTTCGGAAGTGTCTTTCGGCAAAACCAAAGTAGAACAGTTGTAGGCTGCCCATTTAATGAGTTTTCCCACCCAGCATACGTCGATATCGCCGATAGTGGCGTTATACCCTATCTCGCCCTTTTTGAGCGGTCTGTTTTCGATAAGTTTACGCCCGAGCAAAGATTCGAAACCGTCTTTACCGTAATCTTCCGCCTTGTCGAGTTCGTAATAGTCTTTAAGCAGCTCTTTGTCCTGTTCGGCAACGTTTGCTTTACCGTCGACGTAAACGGCGGCACACAACCTTATATCGCGGCTCGACGCTCCGACGAGAATTTCGAATTCTCCGCTTTCAACGACCCAGTCTTTACCTCCTACGTCGTAGAAAGCAAAACTGCGTCTGTCGAGAACAATCGTTATTTCTTTGCTTTCGCCCGCGTTAAGATAAACTTTCGCAAATCCTTTCAACGCCTTTTCTTCGCGGAACACGGAACTTTCGGTGTCCTTAACGTAAACCTGCGCTATTTCCGCTCCCGCTCTGTCTCCGACGTTTTTGACGGTGAACGTTACGGTTAATTCTTCGTTTTCGTCTATCTTCTCTGCGGAAAGTTTTATATCCGAATACTCGAATTTCGTGTAGCTCAAACCGTAACCGAACGGGAATAAAACTTCTTTCTTCGCCTTATCGAAGTAGCGGTATCCTACGTAGATACTTTCTCTGTACTCTACGGTCTGCGGACCCATCTGATAATACTTGTAAGCGGGGTTAGTATCGAGCGAAACGGGATAGGTTTCGGCAAGTTTCCCGCTCGGATTGACTTCGCCGTACAAAAGTCTGTAAGTAGCCACGCCGCCCGCGCTCCCCGAAAGATATATATTCAGCACCGCCTCAACGTCGCCCAGCCACGGCATCTCCACGGGAGAACCTCCTGCGAGAACGACTATCACGTTATCGCAGTTTTCGGTGAGTTTTTTTATAAGTTCGTTATGCGAACCGGGCATCGAAAGGTGGGTACGGTCAAAACCTTCGCTTTCGTATTCGTCGGTAAGCCCTGCGAAAACCAACACCTTATCGGCGTTTTTCGCTACGGATACCGCTTCTTTAATCTTGTTTTCGTCGGCTTTGTCGGACGCGCCGTAACCTTCGGAATAGGCGTATTCGGCATTTATGCTATCGAGATAATCGGTAAAAGAACAAAGTTTGTACGGGTTTATTTGCGAAGAACCGCTTCCCTGATAACGCATTTTTTTCGCAAGTCCGCCGATTACGGCAATTTTTTCACCCTTACTCAAAGGCAATGCTCCGTCGTTTTTGAGAAGCACCGCTCCGTCCGCGGCTATCTCCGCCGCCGTTTCGAAATGAGCGTCGTAATCGCATTTTTTTCTGCCCGTGATTACTCTGTCGGCAAGACACTTGTCGATGAATTTCAACATTCTCAACACGACTGCGTCGAGTTTTTCTTCGCTTAATTCTCCGCTCGTCACGGCTTCTTCTATCTCTCTGTCGCAAATACCTTCGTCGGTGGGCATTTGCAAATCGAGTCCGGCGACTATTCCTTTTACTCTGTCGTTGACCGCGCCCCAGTCGGATACGACTATTCCGTCGAATCCCCATTCGTCGCGAAGAATATCGGTAAGAAGATACTTATTTTCGGCGGCATAAACGCCGTTAATCGGATTGTACGAACACATTACGGTATAGGGTTTAGCCTTTTTTACCGTATTTTCGAAAGCGGAAAGATAAATCTCTCTCAAAGCTCTTTCGTCCACTTCGCTGCTTACCGACATACGCCTTTTTTCCTGCGAGTTGACGGCGTAATGTTTTAAGGAAGTACCTACGTTTTTAGCCTGCATAGCGTTGACGTAAGCGGCTCCGAGTTCTCCCGCCAAAAACGGATCTTCGGAAAAATATTCAAAGTTTCTTCCGCAAAGAGGGTTCCTTTTTATGTTAATTCCGGGTCCCAAAACCACGTCTACGCCCTGGTCTATCGCTTCTTCCGCAATAGCTTCCGCCATTTTTTTAGCCGAGTCCACGTTCCAGCTCGACGCAAGAGTAACCGCCGTCGGGAAACAAGTGGCTTCTTCGCTTATTTGCATAACGTTGGCTACGTCGGCTTCCAGAACTTTTTCTTTACGCATACCATGCGGTCCGTCGCTCACTCTGACGCTCGCTACGCCTTTATCTTTTATCGGCGTGGTCTGCCAAAAATCTATTCCCGAGCATAACGCGCATTTTTCTTTTAGGGTTAAACTTTTTAGTATCTTTTCAAAATCCGGCATAATGTACCTCTTTAATAAATTATATATTATATATTAACATATATAACGCCGTTTACGCAAGACCGAATTTAACGGAAGTGGCGGAAGGTCTTTTCTTTACGAAAAAACACGCGTCTTGATTAAAAAAAGCCCGCAAAAACGAGCTTCTTTTCGATTTTCCGTTGATAATATAACTTACTTTTCGATTTTTACTTTATCGCCGTTCCAAACGTAAGTGTAGGAAGAATCGTTCCACGTAATAATATCGGTTCTGTCGGCGTTTTCACGATGGAAATGAAGAGCGAATTTCGCAGGAGCGTCGGTCTTTGGGAAGAGTTTTTCCAAAGACGTCAAAACGACCGAAAACTTCAATTTTCCGTTATTATCGGTAATATCTTTACCCTTAAAAGTAAATAAAACCGTTTCGTTAAAAGCCTTGCCGTAACGGTCGTCGCAACTTATGCTAAGCACGAAATTGTCGTCAAGGTTAGCTTCCGATTCCGCGGTAAAGTTACCTTCGAGCTTGTATCCGTCCGTAAGAGTTTCCGCGATTTTGTAGTTGCAAGTCACGTTATCGTTTGCGACGCGACCGTCTCCTATCGGTAAGCTGACTTCGTAAGAAGAGCCGCATCCGACCAGCACGAGCGTAGCCGTTACGCAACATATAGCCGTTAATAACAATTTATATATAGTTTTTTTCATAATAAAATCACTCCTTATAATCGATAGTTCGACAAAGGTAATTATAAATTCAAACAAATCTCTTGTCACGGCAATATAAAACTTCGTCGCAAAAATATTCCGCAAGCGGAAATTTGCGAACACTTCTTCCGCCGGAAGAACAGTTCGCCTGCCTTGGGGGGCATTAAAAAAGAACAGCTATTGACCCCAAGGAGATCACTCGAATTTTCTCTTTTGCGTTATCTTCGTGCTTTCACGCGTAGTTTCTTCATTCTTTTACGAGCGTATACTCCCTCGTCAGATTTCCGCAAGCGGAAATTTGCGAACACTTCTTCCGTTGGAAGAACAGTTCGCCGTCCTTGGGGGCACTAAAAAAGAACGGCTATTGACCCCAAGGAGATCACTCGAATTTTCTCTTTTGCTTTATCTTCGTGCTTTCACGCGTACTTTCTTCATTCTTTTACGAGCGTATACTCCCTCGTCAGATTTCCGCAAGCGGAAATTTGCGAACACTTCTTCCGCCGGAAGAACAGTTCGCCGTCCTTGGGGGCACTAAAAAAGAACAGCTATTGACCCCAAGGAGATCACTCGAATTTTCTCTTTTGCGTTATCTTCGTGCTTTCACGCGTACTTTCTTCATTCTTTTACGAGCGTATACTCCCTCGTCAGATTTCCGCAAGCGGAAATTTGCGAACAATTCTTCCGTTGGAAGAACAGTTCGCCGTCCTTGGGGGCACTAAAAAAGAACAGCTATTGACCCCAAGGAGATCACTCGAATTTTCTCTTTTGCTTTATCTTCGTGCTTTCACGCGTAGTTTCTTCATTCTTTTACGAGCGTATACTCCCTCGTCAGATTTCCGCAAGCGGAAATTTGCGAACAATTCTTCCGTTGGAAGAACAGTTCGCCTTCCTTGGGGGCACTAAAAAAGAACAGCTATTGACCCCAAGGAGATCACTCGAATTTACTCTTTTGCCTTATCTTCGTGCTTTCACGCGTAATTTCTTCATTTTTTTACGAGCGTATACTCCCTCGTCAGATTTCCGCAAGCGGAAATTTGCGAACACTTCTTCCGTTGGAAGAACAGTTCGCCTTCCTTGGGGGCACTAAAAAAGACAGTCGATTTACGACTGTCTTTTTTAGTGGTGACCCCAAGGAGATTCGAACTCCTGTAGCCGCCGTGAGAGGGCGGAGTCTTAACCGCTTGACCATGGGGCCACGTCAAAGCGTTATTTATTGTAGCATAGCATCGTGGATATTTGCAAGCAAATACGGAGAGTTTTTATTTCGCGGAGAGCTTAACTTTTGTTTCGCTCTCCGCGTTTTTTATTATTATTCGTAGACTTTGATACCGAATAAGTCTTCGATTATCACGCCGTCTACGGTGACTATATAGCGGTACTCTTTGGTTTCTTCCAAGGACGTCCACTCGTTCTCGCGATATGCCGCGCCGACGATTGTCCCCGCATAGACTGTGCCGCAACCGTTTACGTCCATCGTTCCGTTACCGATACCGTAGCTGAGCGTCATAAGTCCGTCTACTTTACCTACGTAACCGCCTGCATAAACCGTGCCTACGTTGTTTACGGTGATGGCAAGTCCGCTGATACTGTTTTGTACCTTGCTGTCGGATTCGAAAATACCGCCTAAACCTTGTCCTACGAAGCCCGATACTATTACCGTCGTGTCGTACTTGTCGGCGCCTACTATATCGATTTCGCCGCTGACGGTCACGTTACGCAAGGTGCCGGTGCTGTTGATTACCGCTATCGAACCGAACGTCAAGGTTTCGCCGCTTAATACCGTTCTGTTGTAGTAGACGTTGACGCCGAGGTCCGTTATGCTGCCCGCATTATCGTACACGAGCGCGTCGGTCACGTTCATAAGAGACGACAACGTGCCTTCTTCCGCCGACCAACTGGACTTGTTCTTACCGTCTACGCTACCCGTAAACTTCAATCCGTAACCGATAGTCCTGAACGAAGTATTCGGATCCGCGTCGCTGAACGATATATCGTTAGCGATATTGTAGTGAGCGTACAGCATGTGTTCTATCTTCCTGAACTCTTCTGCCGTAGTGACTTTGAATTTGTCGATAGACCTTCCGAGTCCTTCGAGATAATACAGCTTATCGCTGACGAAAACTTTGTTAAACGCATTCGTGCCGTCGCTGAAAGTGGTATTTCTCATTCCGTCGTCGTCGAAAGTAACCATATTTATAGCTCCGCTTATGGGATGGTTCGTTATCTGTCCGTTGCTGTATGCGTTGTCTTTAACGGCGTATACGTCGGAAGAACCGTCCGCAAGCGTTCCCGTAGCCGCGATAGCTCCGATTTCCGCGCTTATCGATTCGGCTTCAACTCTGCCGAGAGCGTAGATGGCTTTGGTATATTCGATTTCCTGACTGCCCGTCTGAACTTTGACGGTGCCGCCCATCTTCGTATTGTCGGAACGACCTGCTATTCCGCCTACGGTGGCTTTTTCGTCGGCGATAACTTTAACGTTTACTATACTGAACGCATCGTAGATTTCGCCGCCGACCGATATACCCGCAACGCCGCCCGCGTACACAACGCCGCCCGTCACGTTAAACGTACCGATTATAATCACGTTACTGATGACGCCGCCAAGCAGCTTACCTGCGATTACGCCGCCGTATACGGTGCCGGAACCGGTCTCTGCGGTGATTTCCACAGTGGGCATAACGACGTTCGTAACGGTGCCGCTGACCGCCGCAAACAACCCTAACACGTCGCCGTCGGATATATCCGCTCCGTCGAAGGAATTGAGCTTACGTCCCTTGCCGTCGAACTTACCGCCGAACACTTTGTGCAAGCCGATAGCTTCGCCGAAGCCCGTCATATCGACGTCCTCGCTGAGTTCGTAGTAGAGGTTGACGTACCCGTCGATAGCTCTGAGCTGTCTTTGAGTGGTGACGACGAACGGACTTGCCGCCGTGCCTAAACCGTTCTCGAATTCGCCGTTTGCGCCGATATCCGCGCCGAAATCAACGTATAACTTTCTCAATACGAAGTCGCGTATCCTTTCGCCCGCAACCGTGTACGAACCCGTAGCGTCGCTCGTAACGCCCACGAATGAGTCGTGTCCGACCGACTTAATCGTTCCTTCTTTCGATTCTGCGTTGCTTGCCGTTCCTATAAAGCCGGTCTTAACTTCGTCGTTTACGAAAACGTTATTCTCGACGTAAGCGTTGTTACTGTATACGTCGTAGACTTCGTCGGAAACGAAATTCTTCTTCTCCGCGTCGCCTATTACCGCGCCCGCATTGACGGAAGCGGAAACGTTATAGACGGTGATATGCGAATAAGTATAGGAATATCTTACCGTGGATTCGCCGCCGAGATAACCTATAAGTCCGCCGATATTGCCGCCCGTAAGTCTGCTGCCTTTGTTTGCGATAGTCACGTCTGCAAATACTTTTCCGTCTCTGTCGCCTATTACGCTCGCGCCCGTCGCCTTACCGGCAAGACCGCCTACGCTTGCGTCGGAACTAAGACTCTTTATTCTCATATTCGCGGATACTCTCACGTTGGAGACCTTTCCGTTTTCTATTACGGAAGCGAGTACGCCCACGTCGGTACCGTCGGTAACGACGATTTCGTTATTCACGCTTACGATAAGGTTCTTAACCGTTCCGCCGAGAGTTCCGAACAAGCCGTAACTTCCGTTTACGTCTCCGCCGTAAAGCGAGATGACGTTGTTTTTACCGTTCAAACTGCCGTTAAACACTTCGATTCCGCCGAATTCCGCGCCCAACTCTACGTTGTTTTTAAGTTCGAAGGCGTTGTCGTAATACTTATACGGCGTGCCGAGAACGAAACTTCCGGTGCTTCCGCCGAAATCTTTGTAGTAAGTGGCGGAAACGTAATTCATGTCCTTTGCGTCGTTGATAGAATACGGATTATCGACTCCGTTCGGTACTTCTACCCCGTCTTCCACGGTTTCGTCGAAGTACTTGACGAGAAGAACCGTTTGCGGATTGGTAAGTCGGAAGCTGTTCGCGTTACTGCCGTTTACGACGGTGTTCACGAGATATCCTCCCAACGCCATATTTTCGGCGGGAACGAGATTTCCGCTCATATCGGCGTAACTTACGGTAAGTCCTATGGATACGGTAAGCTGTACCGTAGTACCCGACGAATCTTTACCCGTATAGGTGTAAGACGTGGTAGCCGATACTTCCGCTTTGTCCTGCGACTGACGATAAATTACCGTGCCGCCGTATTTTACCGACAATTCCTTAATAAAGTACGCGTTGACTTTAAGGTTGCCGTAGCCGAACTTGTAATTAAAGCTACCGCTCGTTTCGTTGCTTACGTCGGCGTTTTCGAACGTACTCTTCTTTTCGTCGATAAGAACGCCGTTTTCGTCGCTTATGCCGTAATCGGTGTATCTGTGATAGTATTTATCGGATACGTTGGCGGCGTAACGAACTGCTATTCTGTCGCCGTGACGGTAGATATAATCGTCGCTCGACATTACCTTGTCGGTAGTTCCCGTCACGTTGCCGTCCTTGTCGTAAACGTTCACGGTCTTTATTATCGTGTAGTCGGCAAATTTAAGGCTTTCTTCCACGATAGTACGGTCGTTGACTACGAACGGTAACAACTGCGAAATGCTGAGCGAATATTCCGTGCTGTCCACGTTCATTCTGTATCCGAAATCAACGTCGGTTAAATGCGACACGAGTCCGCCCTGTCCTTCGACTATGGACTTGATGCCGTCCGCGGTAACCGCCGTAGCGCCATGATTGTCGTAAGCGGAACTGCCGAGAATATATTCCATACCCGACTTGCTTACTATCTTGAAGCGATAAATCTGATTTTCCACTATCGGCTGACCGATTATCTTAATCTGGCTCGTAGTGTTGTTGTCTATCCACGTCCAGGTGTCGGGCGACATACCGTTGTCGTACGCGTAGTAAACGGTGTATCCGCTGTCGCTTACCCTGTCGCTGAAACTGTAGTTTTCGCCGTTACGACGCAACGTACCCACTTTAAGGTTAATCGCGGTGTCGGAAGAGACGTACCAGCAGTTGTCGGGATTGCTCGGATCCCAGTCGGTGGACTTCGTACCCGTGATACCCGCCACGTAAATGAACGGAATATCGTTGTCTATCGCGACTTTCGCCGCTTTATCGTTAGCTTTGCCCGCGCCCGAATAGAGTTTTATATCGAGGTCGAACATCTTGCTCGCGGAATCGTAGTAAGTGCCTGTCTTACCGTCGCTTCCGGTAAACGTGACGTCGCGGTAATCGTTGCTGACGACGTAGTATCTTTCGAGCGGAACTTTATCCTTATACCCCGCGTAGTCGAAAGTTTCGTAAACGTAACCGTTAATAGCCAACGTGACGCCGCTGTAATTTATCGACGATATCGTCACTTTTATTATTACCGAATTTCTGTCGGTAAAGGTTCCGTAAACGTACTTTTTGGCGAGTATTCTGTTGATTTCGTCCATTTGACTGTCGTCAAGCGAAGCAAGTTTGTTTTGTTCGTACTTGTCTGCGGTGGTGGTGGCAAACTTATTTCCGTCCGCATCCTTTTCGCCGTATTCGTCGCTCGTTTCCGCTTCTATCTTGAAGTCGGGATCGGCTTTGTCGAGCTTAATTCCCTTGACGTAATAGATTTCGCTACGCATACCCGAACCGCTTTCGAAGTAGTATTCATAATTTTCTTCGTACTTCGAAGTGGTAATTCTGTGAATAAACTTCTTCGGATCGGAAGTAAGCTGGAAGGTGCTTACGTCGTTGCCGACGGTGCCTTGCGCCTCGTTCCACTTCGTTTCGCCCTGGTTCACGTTATAAACTACCTTAAATCCGCTTACGAGAGCCGAATCGGACGTCACGGTAACGGTAATGTTATCCTGCGTCCAACCGCTCATGATAGTGGAATTCGGGTCGGTATTCGTAAGGTCTTCCAAGTTGTTTCTCGAAAGCGGGCCCCAAACGGTGGATACTACCACGTTAATTACCGGTTTTTCTTTGTCTATCTTTATTCTTCCCACCGTCACTTCTTCGCTTATAAGTCCCGCTCCGCTTACGAGTCTGAACTTGTAGGCGTGGTCGAAACTTACCTCACTGCCTTCGGGCGTGAAACGATATGCGGTATCTTTATATACTTTCTTCTTATTGTCCGCTACCGTAAAGTCGCCGAAAGCGTAAGAAGTGCTGCTGTCCTGCCACGGTCCGTAAGAACCGCTGCCTTTGCTTCTCGAATACTGCAAAGTAACTCCGCTTATGGAGTGCATCGTTTCGAACAGAGCTTTCACGTCGAACCTTGTCCAAGTGTCGGAGGTATAGGGAACGGTCCCTTTGTCGGTATCGGCTACAAGGTTTACTCCGCTTGTGATTGCCGGCACTATCGTGTCTATCTTCGGTCTTACGGTATACACGTTCGTATTGCCGGCGCGGTCGATGAGAGTAATTTTATAATCGGCGTAATTGTCGTATACGAAGTCCTTATCGCCGTTTTCGGCGTAGAAATATCCCTCCTTTTCGACGAAGAAGTAGGTGTCCTGACTTACTCCGTCAAGTACGTGGTCTACTCTTATTCTGCTTATTCCGCTGCCGTAATCGTTCGGATCCTTAGCGGATACGGCAAGGACTATTCCCGTACCGTACCACTGTTTCGTACCGTACAGTTTGGCTCCCGCGTCCAACGTCTCGAATCCGTCGTGTATTTCGCTGTCGCCCGCTTTGATTATACTGTCGTTTATGTTTATCACAGGCGCGGTCTTGTCTATCGCCACCTTGATTACGTCGAGTTCTCTGCCCCTTTCGGAATGAGGAATAACGTCCTTGCCGTTCTCCGTCTTGTACACGGTTACGCCGTTTTCGGCATAGAAACTGTAATACTTGTTCTGTTCGGTATAGATATTGAATTCTATCGTGGACTGCGAACCCTTATCGTTGGTCTGCCACACTGCGCTGCTGCCTATCGAGGTAAGAAGGGTGCTTAAATCCTGATAAGGAGTCCATGTAATACCGTCGTCGCTCGTAGCGAACATAACTTTACCCAAACCGCTCACGCCGTAGCTTGCCGACAATGTAACCTTAATATATTCGGTATTCGTGTAAGCTCCGTCGTAGAAAGCGTAATTTGCGCCGTTGGCGTCCGTCATACCCACCTGCAAGGAAATGGGGTTCCGGTCGATGCTCGGCTTGTATTGTTTGCTTCTTACTCTGTTACCGGCGACGTCGTACGCTTCTATGCTGTAATTGTTGGTTTCGGTAAACTTTAATCTGTAATACTCTTCGGTGACGTATTGACCGTTTACTTCCCTATAAACGTACACTTTTGTAAGGATTTCGCCCGCGGTGGGTTCCAACGCCTTTACGGTAGAATCGAGAACGCCGCTGCCGTTTATATCGGTGATACGGAAGTAAGCGTACAGATTATCGTTGGTCATCGTGCTTAAAGTCGCTAACCTTAACTTGTCGTAATTTATGGGATTATCGAAAGTTTGTCCTTTGAGGTTCTCTTCGCTGCTTTCGAGCGCATAGAAAATAAGGTCTTCTTCGATGACGGGAGGTACGGTGTCTATAAACACGTCGCCCGCTTCGAGATAATAGTATACCCCCGTACCGGATACGACTATGAAGTCAAAACGGTTCTTGACGGGTACGTTGCTCGATATTTCGTAGCTCGTTCCGCTTATCTTTTCCCATTCGACGGGGTCTAATTCTCCGTTTTCGTTAAGTTTTATCCCCGTCAAGGAAATAAACCCGTACTTTCCGTCGGCTCTTACGCTGTTGTTGATAACGAGCGGACTGTCGACGGCTATATTTTCCTGCCACGGTCTGCGACGGACGTAAATAGTCGCTCCCGAAATACCGCTTACCATATTGAAGTGAACGTTAAGGTCGGTCTTTAATACGTTCTCTTCGCTGCCGATAAACTTACCGTTTTTGAGATAGCTGACGGCAGGCGTGCCGTAGGTCGCGCTGTCTATCGTTATCATCGGTATTTCCGTATCGATTACCGGCAAAAGTTTGTGTCCGTCGGTATCTTTCGACATAGTGTACTGGGCGTTGTTACCCTGTTTGTCGACGAGTTTTATTTTAAGTTCGTAATTTTCTTTGATATCGACGTATCCGAACGCCGTCTTACTGCGGTATATTCCCTGATAGTTGTTGGCGGTGTAGGATACTCTGTCCGCTTCGGTGGTAAGAGTCTCGGTACGAGTACCCGCGGTAAATTCTATTCTCGCTATACCGCTGCCCATGCCGTAACCGGCAGAACCCGTCGCGTCGCTCGCTATTATATATAGATACGCGGGCGCGTGTGACCACACGTTGACTAAATTGCGATTATTAGTCTGTCTTATACTCTTGTACGACTTCGTAGTCTGGTCGTATTCGGTAAGATAGTAAAGAAGTATATCTTCGCGGAGCTTTCCGTCGCTGCCGTAAGGATTGCCGTTTATTTCGGGATTAGTCGAGAAGAAATATCCCATACCTTTCATATTCGGCGCGTCGGTATCCTGCCTTATTATCATAAGATATTCAGTATAATCGTCGGGACTGCCTTCGGGCTGGAAAGCTCTCAACGGACCGCCCACGTTATCCTTAGTGGAGTTGGTGACCATAATCAAAAGCTGAACGAAACGGGAAGTCGCCGGGAACTCTATCGTAGCCTGCGTTCCTCCGCCCGAATCGCCCACGACTAATTGCGACGACCACGCCGTGGAGTCGTAAGAAGGCTCTTGATTTATTAAATCGGTCAGCGTTCCGTCCGCCGTTTCCGCCACCGTCTTTACGTAATACTTAATCCAAACCGGACTTAAACCTAATTTAGTCTTGTTTACGGTGACGACTACCTTGTTCCTCGTCCAGTCGCCTACCGGACGAGCTACGTAATCGGATACGACGCCGTTGCTGTCGACTTGCTTAATTGACTCGACTTCGAGGTCGAGCTCGAACGGATCGACGTGATAAGCAAGGTTCGCGCTGCCGCCTTTGTTCTTTACGTCGCTGTAATTGCCGCAGAAGTCGGCTACTCTTATGTTGTAGACGAAAGGTTCTCCCTGCCCTTGCTTAATGTTATAAGTATCGGTGGAAGAGTTATATATCGACGGACAATTCTTCTTTATATCTTCGAGATTCCACAAAGGCACGCTCAATACGCTTATTCCGTTACCCGCTTGATAATAACCGGTTTCAACGGTGTAAGTGTATCCGTTGTGACTGAACGTCACTTTCGCTTTCGCTTTACTTTCGACGGTCGCCGTCACGCCCTCGCTTTGGTTATAACTTTGCGGGGTACCGAGTACGCCCGAAGCAATATCCTTTATGCTTATTATTGCGTTGATGGGCTTTCCGTACCAGGTAGAGCTGTATCCGTACATCGTCTCTTCGGAAATAAAGTTATCTATTCTGTTTATTATTTCCTCGTCGGACGAAACCGTACTGTCGTGGCTGTAATCGCCGAACCCTAAAAGATTTACCGTCGGGCCGTCGAGGTCTCGACGGACTATTATGATACCCGTACGGTACTCTACGCCGGCGCCGTTGGTTATGATAAACTTATATAAAGTCGTACCGTTCCCTTCAACCTTATATTGTACAGCCACCGAATTTTCTTTTTTGTTGGCGGAATTTTGCACGGCATCCTTAAAAGTCTCACTGTTCGCGCCCAAAAGGTCGCTCGGCGCTATCGGATTGAAAGTAGCCGAATTAAGTAAATCACGCGCTTCGTTTATCGCCGCGTCGGTGCTGTTCGCCGCGATTACTTTCGCCATCTGAAACGTCGCTCCGCTCGGTCCGAAATCGGCAATAAACTTAAAAACGGTCTCTTTCTCGTTCGTCCAGGCGAGCCTTACTTCGCTGTCGCTCGACGTGGAATACGCATAATTGCCCGTCGAGTCGTAAACCCTCAACTTGACGTCTCTCGTATCTCTCTTTACGTCTTCTTTTACGTAATAACTTCCCTTGTCGTTTTGATAATAATTAGTATACTTCGTGCCGTTATACGTTTTAGTTTCGCTGTTCATTTGCGAAGTGTTTCCGGCGTTGTCGACGACGACCCAGTAATAAGTCTTTGCGTCGCAGTAGTCGTACCGATTCAGCGTAAACGTTACGCTTGTCGAATCTCCCGATAAATTACGATGATCTACGTAATCGCCGTGGTTCATAGCCGCGTCGGTAGTAAAATCGATTCCCGACGGAATACCGTTTTTGAACAGCCATATACGCTTTAATCCGCTGCCTTGGTTCATTACGTTTTTGTACAAGTCGCTAAGGTCTATCTTCAACACGACTTCGTTTTTGCTCCAAATCTTCGAGGCGTCGGGAGTAAGAGAATAGCCGGTAGTCTTCGGCGCGGTAGTGTCGATATACGGATTAAGTTCCGTTCCGCACGGCGCGGTGACCGTGTACCGATCCGCCTTGTCCGTCACCATAAACCTATACGTACCTGTCATCGGCATATAGTACGTGTACCGATAGAACCACGCCCCCTCTTCGCTATAAGAAACGGTGCCGTAACTTATCGAACCGTATTTTTCTTCATACCCTTCGGTGGCATTCGGCGTGACGTTGTTATACGTAAACTTAAATTCTTTGAGCTTATGCAAATCTTTATAAGTATTGTTATTGTAAGCCGCGTAATACTTGGCGTCGGCTTTTTCTTTTATGATAAACGTCACCTTAATGGGAGCGTTGACGTACATGGTAGAAGTAGTGAAGGTATCCAGATTTTCCGACGATATGCCGTTGTATTCGAAAATTACTTTTTCTATCTTCGGATCGACCTTGTCTATGCACCAACAGTCTATATCTTTCGTAGTAGTCCACCCTACGTTATCGGTAGCCGCCACTCGGTACCTACCGTTTGCCGGGAGCGGACCGAAGACCCTCACGTTGCCGCTGGAGTTACTTTGCGCGATAGAATCGCCCGTAGTCGTATTAGTCACCGTCACCGACTTAATCCCCGATTGATTGTCCGAAACGTTCACCCGTAGATATACGTCCTTATACGCCCTATCCGCAGCTATTACGCCCCCTGAAATAACGTTGCTCGTAATAAGCGCGGGGGTTTCCACCGTAGGAGGATTCCTATCTATTTTCATCCTATCGACGGAAAGAGCGCCGGACGTAGGTTTTCCCGAACGGTTTGTGAACGTATACGTTAAAGCCGAAGTTACGCCAGAAAAAGTATAAATCTTGCTTTTATCCCACGTTCCGTTATAGTTAGAAGTATACGTATACATATCATTGCCGCTTTCCTTGTCGGTTACGGTAAGCTGTACGCTCCTTTCTTTTACCCAAGAAGACGGCTCGTTATATGTCACCGACGGACCCGTGCCGTCCCCTGAATTGAAAGTAAGGTCTATATCGTAAATCTGCGCGCCGGGATAACGACCACCTATTTTTTTTGTATAATTCGTCCTTGCGCTCATACATATCGAAAACGTAGTGCTCGATATCCTATACCAACCGTTCGCCGACAAATTGCCGGCGGAGTTATTGCTTGTAGTAGATCTTCCACCGATATACCAACCTCCCGAAGGTCCGTTGTGGAAAGAGCTGTTATCTCCCGCAATGGCAGGGGCCCCGCTCGCCACCCACCAACGCATATCCTGGTCGTAACCGTTGACCGATTTCATCGTCGCGCTCGCTCTGGATATGTACAAGCAGCCGGAGCTGGCAAGATTTGCGAGGACGCCCGATAGGGTTACTCTTACGTAAGCGGTCATTACTATCTCTTTTTGTCTTACTTTACCGCCGCCTTTTACTCCGAAGCCGCCTCCCCAAACGTCGTAATCGTTATTGCTACTGTTTCCTGCCCAATAATAATATCTGTAAAGATTACCGCCCGGGTTCCCGCCGTAACGGTAAGTCCAGCCGTTTCCGAGATAGTTGTTCGCGGCTTGAATATTCCATTGCGCAATAGTCCCCGGATCGCCGGCGTGACCTGACCCCGCTTCCGCAACAAGGTCTTCGTCGCTTATCGTCACGTTCGACTCCGCGTCGTCGCCGTAATTCATCCCCTCGAAAAGCGTATCCGAAATCTGCGGATTGCCCATAGCCACACCCGAAAACATAACCAACATAATAAGAAACGCCGCCAGAGCAACGTAAATAACTCCGTACGACAATCGCCCGAACAGTCTTCCGAGCTCTCCTTTTTCGTTGATTTTTATTGCGGATAAGGTCATGGTTTTCGTTTTCATCGCAGATACCTCGTTTTCGTTCTCACGCGTACGCACGCGTACGCGAAAGTGTGGGATAATAATTTCTCACTATTATTATATTATAAGGGCGGCGAATATGTCAATACCCTAATTTCCTTTCCGACCACTCGTAAACAGTGAAGTTCCGACGTAAGGTCAAAGTGAAGATATTGCGAAGCGATAACTTCACCGCCGCAATGCGGCAACTGCACTCAAAGCTATGCTTTGAACTTCACTTAATAATAAAATTTCTTTACTTTTCGCTCCGAAAATCTTTACTTTTTGCTCTCCATTCGGCAAGATAAGTAAAGAAAGTTAGAAAATGTGCGTTAAAAGCTTTCGCCAAAAATATTTAATTACGAAAAAGCGGTAACTTTACCACTTTTTGCCAATTGACTGTTGACTTGGGTATAAACAAGTGTTATTATATTTGTGTTGAAATCGGAAAAAACGGTAATAATACCTGAAAATCATAGTAGGAGCGAGTATGACAATTCAAAGAGATATATATTTGAAAAAACTTATCGACAGAATGCATAACGGTATGATTAAGATCATAACCGGTATACGCAGATCGGGGAAAAGTTATCTGCTGTTCAACATTTTCTATAACTATCTTCTTACATCGGGAGTAAAAGAAGATAACGTCATAATGTTAAATTTAGAAGAAGAAGACAACGCCGAATACAGGGATTCCCACAAGTTATATGAGTATATAAAAACAAAAATAAAACCGAGCGAACAATACTACGTTCTGCTTGACGAAGTGCAATATGCAATTTCTCCGAGTGATGTTACAAGCGACGAACCACTGCCTCTTTACGGCGTACTGAACGGGCTTTTACGCAAGTTGAACGTGGACGTATACGTCACGGGAAGCAATTCTCGTTTTCTTTCGTCAGATATACGGACGGAATTTCGCGGACGGGGAGACGAAGTGCACGTCCAACCGCTATCCTTTTCGGAGTTTATGTCGACTTACGACGGCGACAAATACGATGGTTTGCGAGACTATATGACCTACGGCGGCTTACCACAGCTTACATATTTCAAAACTCACGAGCAAAAAACGGAATATCTTACCAATCTTTTTGCGGAAACTTATATTAAAGATATTATTTCAAGGTACGGCATAAAGCGAAATTCGAACGAATTCGGCGAATTAATAGACGTTTTGGCATCGGCAATCGGGTCTCTGACCAATCCGACAAAACTTAGCAACACTTTTAAAAGCACGAAAAATAAAACTTTGAGCGACACCACGATTGTAAAATATATCGGCTATATGGAAGATTCGTTTCTTATCGACGAAGCTAAACAGTACGACGTAAAAGGAAAAAAATATATAAATAGCCCCAAAAAATACTATTTTACCGATTTGGGACTCCGCAATGCCAGACTTAATTTCCGTCAACTTGAAGAAACGCACGCAATGGAAAACGTGATTTTTAACGAATTAAAATTACGTGGTTATTCCGTTGACGTCGGTATCGTTGAAAAGCGAGAAAAGTCAAATGACGGCAAAAGTTTACGAAAGAAATATGAAATCGACTTCGTCGCAAACCAAGGATACAAAAGATATTATATACAATCTGCGTTTGCAATGCCGACAGCCGAAAAAGAACGACAAGAACAACGCCCGCTTAGCGAAGTCAACGACGCTTTCAAAAAAATAATTATCGTCGGTAGTCCGACAATGACTCGCTACAACAAAGACGGTTTTTTAATTATGGGACTTTACGATTTCTTATTAAATCAAAATAGTTTGGAACTTTAAGACAAGCAAACTATGCTCTTTACGTTTCAACGCTATTCTATGAAAAAGCGGTAACTTTACCACTTTTTGCCAATTGAGTGTTTCAGTGTCAAAACAAGGAGTCATTTCATACATAACGGCTCGTTTCAACGACGAAAACAATTTATTTTTTAATAATTTTATCCTTAACGCCGAAATCTCTGATTTTGGCAATTAACGCCCGTCAGGGCAATTAACTCCGCTCCGATAGGAGTGGAAATTAACGCCGCATAGCGGCAATTAACCCGATAGAATAAAAGCGGAAAGAAAGTAACGCTACTTTTTATATATACTATATCCTTAACGCCGAAATCTACGATTTTGGCAATTAACTCCGCTCCGCAAGGAGTGGAAATTAACGCCGCGTAGCGGCAATTCACGCCGAGCGACGGTTCGGCAATTAACTTTCTTTTTTACCGAAAATCGCTTATTTTTGGTTCGTCGAAAATCGCTTAAATTTACAAAAAAGCCGTCGTTTTTACGGCGGCGATTTTTAGCTTATTTTTTGAAAAAACCGATACTATTTTTTCAAGTGTTTTTCTATCTCTTCCGACAGATTTATAAATTCCTGCGTGGTGAGTTTTTCCCCTCTTATCATGGGAGAAAAGCCGCAGGAAGCGAGTATTTCTTCACACTCGGATTTCGGCAGAGAAAACATATTCTGAAGATTGTTCGCGAGAGTCTTCCTTCTCCACAAAAACGCGGCTTTTACCGTTCTTTTGAAGAGTTTTTCGTTGTTTACGTTATATTTATCCTTGTTTATCGTAAGGGTAAGCAGCGCGCTGTCCACCTTAGGCACGGGGAAAAACATTTCTTTCCCTATTATCCTCGTAATTACAGCGTCGCCGGCGTAATCGGCGGCTACGGTGACCGCGCCGTATTCGGGTTTTCCCGCCTTGGCTACGAGCCTTTCCGCCACTTCTTTCTGAATGGTGACGGTGAGAGAAAGCACGGGAAGAGAACTCTCCAAAAACCGCATTATAAGCGGCGTGGTAATATAATAAGGCAGATTTGCGATGACTTTGAAAGGTTTATCGACGATTTTAAGCAGTTCTTCGTCGCTCATTTTCAACACGTCGGCAAAGACCACCGTCACGTTGTCAAGCCCTTCGAGGCTTTTTTTAAGAACGGGGCGTAAATTGTCGTCCACTTCGAAGGCATAAACTTTTTTGCACCGCTCGGCGATAGCTCTCGTAAGAGTACCCGCGCCCGCTCCTATCTCGACTATTACATCTTCTTCGCTCGCTCCCGAATCGGTCACGATAGCGTTGAGGAGATTTTTATCGGTGATAAAGTTTTGACCCAAAGCCTTATTAAAACGAAAATTGTTTTCTTTGAGAATTTCTCTTATTTCCATTATTTTCCTCGGTTTTTTACTCCCTTTAGGTGATATACTTTTAACGTACGAAAGAAAAAACTTTCTTCAAAGTACGAAAGACGAAGCCGCTCGATTTTTCGGGCGGTTAAGTCGTTTTTTGACTATTTTATCAGCTCTCTTATGCGAAGTTCGGCGCCGATACCGTCCGCGATTTCCTGCGCTTTTTCGCACTTTTCTTTTCCTAAAATATCCACGATACTGAACACTACCCGCAAATTTTGCTCTTTGCATTTTTTCGCAAACCTTAATAGCGACGCGTAGCCTTCTTCTCCGAATTGACAGCGGCAAAGGGTCTGATAATCATTTGCGGTGACTTCGTTAAGGGATATGCTCACGGTGTCCACCGCCCCTACGAGGCGTTCCGATATATCCTCGCCGCAAATAAGGTCGGCTTGTCCGTTGGTGTTAAGTCTGACGTATTTGTTTTTACTTTTAAGGTATTTACCGACTTTTTCTACCATATCCGCTCTATAAAGAGGCTCTCCGTAACCGCAGAACACGAACTCGTTGCATTTATCGAGATACTCCTGCAAAGCGTCTACGACTTCCTCGTAAGTCGGTTCTTTCGTCAGCCACAGCGAATACGGCTCGTACTCGTCGGAAGTGGTACGCACGCAAAAAGTACAGGCATTGGAACACTTGTTGGTTAAATTTATGTAGGCTTTACCCTCTATTTCATAAACTATCATTTATTTTTTTGAAAAACTCCTTCGTGTTGTTCACGGTGATTTCTTCTATTTCTTCTTTGCTTTTGTCTAAAATTTCCGCCATTTTTTCGGCGACTAAATTTATATACTTCGGCTCGTTGGGTTTCCCTCTGTACGGCACCGGCGTCATATACGGACAGTCTGTCTCTAAAAGTATTCTGTCTATGGGGATACTGCGGACAATATCGGGTTTTTCGGTGGCGTTTTTGAAAGTCACCGCCCCGCCGAAAGAAAAATACGCGTCGTACTTTTTTATAAGCTCCGCCGCCGTTTCCTTGCTTCCGCCGTAACAATGCAACAATATTCCGTACTCGGTATAGCGGGCGTTTTCCCGTAAGAGTTCGTTCATGTCGCCGTATGCTTCCCGTAAGTGTATTACCGCAGGCAGTTTCAGACTGTGCGCAAGCCTTAACTGTTCGACGAAAACTCTTTTCTGCGTTTCTCTCGGACTTAAATCGTAATGATAATCGAGTCCTATCTCCCCTATCGCCAAATTTTTCTTGCCGACGGCGAGTTTTGCCAAAACGTCGTAATCCTCGTCGGTCATAGACTTGCTGTCGTGCGGATGCATACCCGCTACGGAAAAGAATTTATCGTACTTTTCGGCAAGTTCGACCGCCAAATTACTGCTCGGTATATCGTATCCCGCGTTTATTACGGCAAGAAGATTATTATCTTTCATTCCGCCGTAAATTTCCTCCGCGCGGGGGTACAACTCTTCGTCGTTAAGATGGGCGTGAACGTCTATTATCATTTACTTTTTTATAAAACGGGTTTCCGCCGCTTTTAACAAACGGTGCTTCCGCCGCCCAAAGGTTTGGTCGGTTCTACGGTGGCGAGAGTTCCGTCCGCGCTTTCGCCGAACAAAATCATTCCTTCGCTGAGGACACCGCCTAAAGTCGCGGGTTTAAGGTTGGTTACTACCACTACTTCTTTACCTACCATTTCTTCGGGGGTAAAGAATTTCGCCACGCCGCTTACTATGCTTCTCACTCTGTCGCCCGTGTCGACGGTAAAGTGCAAAAGTTTTTTGCTCTTTTCCACTTTTTCGGCAGTGAGTATCTTGCCTACTTTGAGTTCTACTTTGTCGAAATCGTCGATAGTGATTTCGGGTTTTGTTTCTATCTTTACTTCTTCCACTTTCTTTTCCTCCGTCTTCTTTTCTTCCTTCTTTTCTTTAAGACTTTCGGCGAGCTTGTCGAGTTCGGCAAGTTCGGTATTCAGGTTAATCCTTTGGAAAATAGGATTGTTTTTGGTTATCTTTTCTCCGCCTTTAAGGACGCCGAAACGAGCATAAGTGAAATCTGCGTCGGTATTCGCTCCGAGATCCGCGAGAATTCTGTCGGCCGTTTCGGGCAGGAATGCTTTAAGTACTATTCCCACTACGCGCAAGGCTTCGCAAAGGTGATAAAGCACGCCGCCCAAACGGGCTTTTTTCGTTTCGTCTTTGGCAAGAACCCACGGAGTGGTTTCGTCGACGTATTTATTAGCCTTGTTTACTACCGCGAAAATATCTGCGAGAGCTTCGGGTACGAGCAGTTTGTCCATGTGTTCTCTTACGCTGTCCAAAAGTCCGTCGATAGATTTTTCGAGTTCGGCGTCGAATTCGGTAGCCTCTCTTTCGGTGGGCAAAATTCCGCCGAAATACTGATTTACCATTGCGGTGGAACGGGAAAGAAGATTGCCTAACGAATTGCACAAATCGGCGTTCGTTCTCATAAGGAAAGAGGAGTTCGTATAATTGCCGTCGGCTCCGAACGGTACTTCTCTCAAAAGATAATACCTCACCGCGTCCACGCCGTAACGTTCGCACAAAACGTACGGGTCGACTATACTGTTACCCTTGGACTTGCTTATCTTATCGTTGCCGAACATAAGCCAACCGTGACCGTAGACCTTTTTCGGCAAAGGCAAATCGAGAGCCATAAGAAGGGCGGGCCATATTATACTGTGAAAACGGACTATTTCCTTGCCTATCATGTGAATATCGGCGGGCCAATACTTATTGAAATTGCTTTCGTCGTCGCTACCGTATCCCAAAGCGGTGATATAGTTACTTAACGCGTCTATCCATACGTAAATTACGTGTTCGGGGTCGAACGGAACCGGGATACCCCACTTAAAGGAAGTTCTGCTCACCGCCAAATCCTGAAGTCCGGGTTTTAAGAAGTTATTTAACATCTCGTTCTGACGGGATTTCGGCTGCAAAAATTCGGGGTTATCTTCGATAAGTTTAATAAGTTTGTCTTGATATTTCGACAGACGGAAGAAGTAGCTCGACTCTTTTGTCTTTTCCACTTCCCTGCCGCAGTCGGGACATTTGCCGTCCTTTAACTGCGTACTCGTCCAAAAGGATTCGCAAGGGGTGCAGTACCAACCCTCGTATTCGCTCTTATAAATATCTCCCTTTTCGTAAAGTTCGGTAAATATTTTTTGCACGGCTTTTTCGTGTTCTTCGTCGGTGGTTCTTATAAACTTGTCGTAAGAAATATCGAGAAGCGACCAAAGGTTTTTGAGGTCGCCGACGATTTTGTCGACGTAGGCTTTCGGCGTTGTTCCCGCGGCGGTGGCGTATTTTTCTATCTTCTGACCGTGTTCGTCGGTACCGGTAAGATAAAACACGTCGTATCCGTCAAGGCGTTTGAATCTCGCTATCGCGTCGCAAACGACGGTAGTGTAGCAAGTGCCGAGATGCCACTTTCCGCTCGGATAATAAATAGGCGTAGTGATATAGAACTTTTCTTTCATTATTTCACCTCTCGTAATTTTCGCTTAATAATCTTAATAACTAAATTATTATATATCTAAAAATACAACTTGTAAACAAAAAACCCGTCTGCAAATCGCTCTCCGACGACTTTTAGTCGTTTTTCGGTATAAAAATTCCTCCTTGGGAAAAAATCAATAACGAAAACAGTCCTGCTCGGAATAGTATGTAGTAGGAAAAAATTACCTCCGCAACGCAATAAGCGGACGGATAAAATAAAAAACGGTGGATTATGATTAAACGGGGAGAATTGTATTATGCTGATTTAAGTCCGGTCGTCGGGAGCGAACAAGGGGGAGTACGCCCCGTGCTTATCGTGCAGAACGACGTCGGCAACAGATATTCCCCCACGATTATAGCCGTCGCCGTAACGAGTCAGATAAACAAAGCTAAACTCCCCACACACATTGCTCTCGACACCACCTGCGGACTCCCGAAAGACAGCGTAATTTTAGCCGAACAGGTAAGAACTCTCGACAAACGCCGCCTTAAAGACAAAATAGGCTCTCTCGACGAAAAGTCGATGGAACGCGTCAACAACGCCCTTTTGGTAAGTTTGGGCTTTTTCGGTTAAACGTTTGTAAGGTTGATTGCCAAGCCGTCGGCTCGGCGTTAATTTCCACTCCTATCGGAGCGGACTTGACTGTTTTTATAAGAGTTCTTTCAATCCTTTCCAGTCGTAAACGACGTAATCGGGAATTATTTTCTCGTCGTTACCTTTACGCTTGCCGTTGAACCAAATTGTCCGCACGTCAGCGTTTATACCGCCCTTTATGTCGCTCGTAAGGCTGTCGCCTATCACTACTGAAGTTTCTCTTTTCGCGTCGGAATGGTCGAAAACGTAGTCGAAAAACTCTTTACTCGGCTTTTCCGCGCCGATGGCTTCGCTGATAAACACGCCGTCGACGTAATTTATAAATCCGCTTTTTTCTATCCTGTTTTCCTGCGTGTCCTTAATACCGTTCGTTATTACGTAAATTTTATACTTCGATTTAAGGTATTTCAGCCCTTCTTCCGCTCCGTCTACAAAGTGATACTGTACGCCCAAAAATTCTCTGTACGCGTCTTCCATTTCTTCCGCGTCTGCCTTTATTCCGTACTTTGCGAAAAACTCTTCAAACCGTGCTATTATAAGTCGAGATTTGGATATTTCTCCCCGCTCCAACATTCTCCAGTATTTTTTGTTTATTTCGTCGTAGTCTTCGTATTGCTCGTCGGTACAAGAAAAACCGAGTTTGTTACAAGCGGCGAAAAAAGAGCCGTGCTGCGCTTTCGCAAAATCGAGGACGGTATCGTCCGCGTCAATTAAAATCGTTTTTACGTTTTCCATATTTTCTATTGTACCACCGACCGCTTCGTTTGCAAAATAAATCGGCGTGATATATAATGATTTTAATAAATTTCCATTGCGAAAGACACGGAGAAAAAATGCAGAAAGCGATAGACGAAATAATATCGGGCGGAGAAAAAATAATCAAAATAAGCGTAAGCAGTCCTTTCGACAAAAACGAAGAATTTTCCAAAATTTCTATAAGACCCGTTACTTTGAAAAACGAACGTTTTTTTCAAGCCGAACGCTTCAAAAGCAACAAGGTTTTTCATCTGAACGTAGCCGAAAAAGATATAGGAAAATACTTTTCCGACGAGTTCGTAAAATACCGTCAGATATGCGTTTTCTACCCCGGCGAGACCGTAACCTACTATATAAACAACGCTAAAAAAGCGAAAAAAACTTCGGTAAAAAATAACCTTAAACCGTCGTCGGAAACCAACGACCGAGAAAAAAAATAAATCCTTAAAGAAGGCGACGAAATTCCCGCACTCGTCGATTTGGGCGTCTTTACTCCCGATTTCAGGATAGTAAAGTCGAAATACGATAAGTTTAAGCAGATTAACCGCTTCGTAGAAATTATCGACGACGAACTTAAAAATTACGGCGGCGATAAAATAACCGTTCTCGACTTCGGCTGCGGCAAGTCGTACCTTACGTTCATAGTCTATCACTACCTTGCGGTAATAAAAAAACTCAACGTAAAAATTATAGGCTACGACCTGAAAACCGACGTGGTGTCCGACTGCAACAAAATCGCGAAAAAGTACGGCTACGACAACCTTGATTTCGTCGTCGCCGACGTAAAAAAAGACGTGCTTTACGACGAAAAAATAGATATGGTAATCTCCCTGCACGCCTGCGATACGGCTACCGATTACGCCATAAATTACGCGATAAATAAGAAGGTAAGATACTTGTTTTCCGTGCCGTGCTGTCAGCACGAACTAAACCTTTCGATAAAAAAAGGCGGCGATATGGACGTTCTTCTGAACTACGGCATAATAAAAGAACGGGTATCCGCTCTCCTCACCGACTCTATCCGCGCCCTTATTCTCGAAGACAAAGGCTACTCCGTCGACGTACTCGAATTCGTCGACCTTGCCCACTCGCCGAAAAACCTTATGATAAGAGCGGTAAAGACTAAAAAAGTCACCGATAAAAACTACGAAAAAATAAAAGGGCTTACGGATACCTACGGTTTCACCCAAACCCTTTTTAACTTGCAATATTAAAACCGAACTTACCTAAAAATTATGAGGATATTCGGCGAGAATACCTTCCGCCCTTAAAGAAAACAATATTACTCAAAAGAAATCAGCGAATAAACTTTCCTTACGCACTTCGACCTTATGCGAATAGCTCAATGACAACAACGACCTGCCTATGCGGATAATGTCGATATTACGGCGCTTCCCGACGTGTCGACCGATTATCTTTTTGGCATGAAAGAACCGTAAAGCGAAGTTCCGCCGTGGGCAAAGAGAAATTCGAAATCGACGGTTTCACCCGTTAATCGTTTATCGGAACGAAAGTCTTCATAAATCTTTTTAACAAGAACGTACAAAAATACGGAAAGGTATATATCCGCTCGCTATACCCGACGTTATTTGCAGACAGTTTGAACCCGTAAGCAATGTCTAAGTAATTATCCGAAGAAATCAGAGTTCTTAAAGATTTTGAACGACCGTTTTTTGCTTTCACTTCCACAGGTATAAGATTGTCCGCAGAGCGAATAAAAAAGTCCTCTTCGAGCGTTGCGTTGTCTTTTTTGTAATAGTAGAGTTTGTATCCCGATTTAACCAACGCTTCGCCGACGATATTTTCGTAAAGCGCGCCTTTATAGACCCCGAGATTTTTATTCGCACGCAAATCTTCTTGCGATTCTTCGTCCAGTAGAGAAACAAGTAGTCCCGTATCGCAGAAATACAACTTGAATTTGTCGGTATCGCAATTCCCCGAAAGCGGCAATTCCACGTCGTTTAAGCAATAACATACGTTGACGATTCCGGCGTCCACAAGCCACTCGGCGCAACCGCGATAATCTCGGAATCTTGCGTCTTTATCGATTTTCGAAATCTGAAATTTTTTGTTTTCTTTGGCAAGTTGAGAAGCGACGCTGTTGAAAACGTTCAGTATTCTCGTCTGGTCAACGCCTTGAGCGTATTTTCTTATATCCTCTTTGTAGTCTGCTATAAGCTGACGTTGAGTATCGAGCGAACCCTCGAACGTTCCTTTTTCGATATAATCTTTTACAACGGCAGGCATACCGCCGAGAACGACGTAATCGAGAAAAATTCCGTGATAAACGGACATTTCGAGTTCGTTAAACGGGGTAAACGTTTTCATATGCGAGAGCATATCTTCTACGGTATCGTCCTCATAACCTTTCGCCCATAAAAACTCTTCAAAATCCATAGAATACATCTCGTAGTCTATTTTGTATCCTACGCTGTTGCTTTCGATTTTTTTGTAATTTACTCCGAGCATTGAACCGCTGCAAATCACGTCGAAACGTCCGTCTTCCTTAAAAAACTTCAAAGACGTGGCAATATCCGGGAACTCGGTTATTTCATCGAAAAAAATCAACGTTTTGCCGTCGATAAATTTTTTAGACGGGTCTAATAATGAGATGTTTTTTACAATCGTCGAAGCGGTATATCCGTCTACGGTGATTTTTTTATACTTCTCGTCTTTGACGAAGTTGATTTCGATGAAACTTTCGTAGTCCGCATTTTTTGCAAAATGTCTGATTGATTCGGTTTTGCCGACTTGTCTGCAACCTTTTACAATTAACGGTTTTCTATTCTCGTCCGCTTTCCATTTCAAAAGAAAGTCGTCTATTTTACGTCTTAAATAAGTAGTTCCCATAAAAACCTCCCGTATTCTTTGTCGATATTATATCAAACAAACAATTCAAAGTCAAGTCGCAACACATTTTCATAGCGAATTATATCACTCGTTTACACATTTTAATAGCGAATTATGTCGCATACTCACACATTTTCATAGTGAAAGCAGAAAAGACTGTTAAGAGCCGCAAAGTTCTGACTTTTTTTAGATGATTTCCGATTGTAAAGTACCTTCCTTTGCAAGCAAAGAAAAACGGAATAGAACGCACGCCTATTCCGCCTTAATTATTATATCCTTAACTCCGAAGCGTTAGCTTTGGATATTAACGCCAAACTTGTTTGGCAATTAACTCCACGCAGTGGAAATTCACGCCGAGCCTACGGCTTGGCAATTAACTCCGCTCCGTAAGGAGTGGAAATTCACGCCCGTAAGGGCAATTACCTCCACGAAGTGAAAATTAATTTTCCGTCGGTTCTTCCGCTACTTCGTCTTCATCCGATTCGTCCAAGTTTGCGGCGATGGCTATGTCGATTTCGTCGGCGTTACAACCGGTTTCGCGTTTAACAAGCCATACGAAATAAACTATTGCCGCTAAGGCGAGCAAGGCGTAAGCTGTGATTACTATCCCCAACCCGTTTTTACTGAATACGTTACCGGGGAAGATTATATCCTTTACGCCGAATATTTCGACCACGAGAATAAGAGCAGGCGTCACGTATTTCACCATTACGGCAAAAATTTTGCCGAATTTACCGAGCGACAAGCCGTCTTCTTCTAGTGTTTTGAAGGTTTTCAGCGGGTTCGCCGTGGCTTTTTTATCAATAAACCAACCTATCGCAATGCAAGAGCCGAACGCGCAGACGGGCATAAGAACGGTGTTCGTTACCATATCTATAAAATCGAGCCAGTTCTGTCCGCAGATAGTCATCTTGTCCTGACCGTTAATAGCAAAACCTAACGATATGCTTATGGGGATAGATATTGCGAAGCATATAGCTGCTACTACGAAAATAGCTTTCGTTCTGTGCACTCTGAACTTTTGTATGACGAACTGCGTAACCACTTCCATAAGAGATATTACGGAAGTAAGAGCCGCGATAGCGACCATACCGAAGAAGAAGAACGACACTATATGACCTATCGTACCGAGGTTATCGAAGACTACGGGCAAGGACGAGAACAATAGCATTATACCGTTTACTTTCAAGTCCACTCCGCTTATCGCTTTGTAATGGTAAATCGCGGGGAAGATAGCAAGTCCTGCAAGAAGAGCTACTATCGTATCGAAAAGACAAATCATAAAAACCGATTGTCCTATCTTTATATTCTTCCCTGCGTAGGAGCCGTAAGAGACCATAATTCCCATTCCGAGAGAGAGGGAGAAAAACGCCTGGCTCATCGCGGCAAGTATTCCCTTGAATCCGAGCTGGCTGAAATCGGGTTTAAGATAATAAGCAAGACCGTCTTTTACGCCTGCGCCGAGGGTTAAACAATAAATTACCACTCCCACGAGCAAGATAAACAAAGCAGGCATAAGAACCTTGCTTGCTTTTTCAATTCCGCCCTTAACGCCCGCCATTACAACAACGAGAGCAAGGATAATAAATATAGCGGTATAAAGAATAACTTCCCCCACGTTACCCGAGAACGAAGCGAGAATTTGCGAATTCGCATTAAAGGAATTCATCGTGTATTTTATCGTGTATCCGCCGAGAATAGAATAATAGCAGGTAATGAGAAGCGGTATTATTATAGCGAAAAGACCCAACCAACCGAGACCTTTATTCGCTTTCTTATAGGCGGTGACGGGATTAGCCTGCGCGCGTTTACCGAGATAAATTTCCGCAAGCATAACGATAGAACCTATTATCGCCGAACTTAAAATATATACGAAAACGAACGCCGCCCCGCCGTTCGCGCTGGTTTTGTACGGGAAGCTCCATAAGTTGCCGAGACCTACGGCTGAACCCGCGGCGGCAAGAATAAAACCTATTCCGCTGGCAAAACCGTTTCTTTTTTTAGTTTTTTCCATTTTGTTTCCATCCTTTTGAATTTGAAAAATATACCAAACAATTATACATTCAATATCGCGTACAAGTCAAGAAATACGCCGCGGAAACAAATCGCACGGCATATTTATACTAAAATTCAACTTATATCTCTTCCTTAATATTGAACGCTCCGACCGTAAACGCAAAAAAACGCCGACACTTTTTATTTATTCCTTAACGCCGAAGTCTTTGCTTTCGGCAATCAACTCTGAAATTATACCCGCAATTTCGAAGCGTTGGCTTCGGAAATTAACGCCGAACTCGTTTAATTTTACATCATCACGGGCGTGTTCCTCAGATTACCGTCTTTTATATTGTTCTTTATGCAATAAGCGTACGGTTCGAGATAATCGTCCGTTCTTTCCGAAAGACCTTGTTTTCTTATCTCTTCGGCTAATGCGAAAGCTATTTTTTCGATAAGGTATTTATTGCTCTTTTCGTCCGACGGATTAACGACGGTTTTCTCTATATCCGTTACCGTTTCGGTAAGTTTCGGCAGGAGTTTTCCTTGACGAAAAGCCCATTTATAGTACGGCATATATGATTTATTCAGCAAAAATACGGCGTGAAGAGCGCTCTCGGCAAACTTATTGAGCGATAACGCCGCCGCGCCCTTTTCCCCGTGGGAAAGACACCGAAAATAGTTGTACTGCCCTGCCTGTGCCGCATTAAAGACGGCGGAAGAGAGTTTTTTCAGTCTTACGTCCTCGGGGCAACCGTATTTTATTCTGTCTCTTATTTCGCTGAATTTTCCCGACGGATCGTAAAACACTTTGCCGTTGGTCGCTTCCGCGAGGTAAAAATCGGGTATAGACAGCCACTGCTCGTAGCTTTCGGGCGCGTCGCCGCTCCCCGTGTAAAAGGAGTAAAATTCCTCAATGGTATGTACGCCTTTCATGTCGGAGCCGAAAAGACTTTTGTCCGCGACTTTGAGTCCTAAATACTCTTTCGGTAAACGGGAATACGCTCTGAACAGTTTGAACCCGAACTTTCTCTCGTCCTCTGCGGTAATCCACAGAGAAAACCCCGGCTCGAAATCGTGGTCGGTCGATATTTCGTCGTCGAATCCGAAACATTCCGAGCCGTGTCCGACTAAGCCGGCGGCAATTCTGTCCTTGTATTCCGAAAATTCTTTTTCTATCATCGGCAAGCCGTATTCGTAAAAGAATTTCTCCGATATTTCCAGTCCTTTCATCTATTTATTTCCGTAAATTTCGGCGGCGGTCTGTTCCAACGCTTCCGCTTCGAGTTCTCTCTTGAAGTACCTTAACGAGGGAGCGCATTTCGATATTATAAAAGCGTAGTTTGCGTCGTGCGGTTGATTTTCGGAATTTATATATTCCCACGCTTTATCGAGTATCGCCTCCACCGCCTCGTAAGAGTTTTCGTCCCTGTCGTAGGTAAGGTGGGCTAAATTTATTAAGGATACGGCGATTTCTCCGTCGTGCTTACCCTCCTTTTTCAGTATCTCTATGGCGTAATTTAAGCACTTTTCACCTTCGTCGTATCTTTTCAAATCGCAAAGAGAAGAGGATTTATTATTGAGAAGAGCGGCGTGTTCGAAAGAATCTTTTTTGCCGTTGTCAATATAAATTTCTTCCGCTTTGTCAAAATACGGCAGTCCTTCCGCAGGATACCCGAAGGCTTTCAACGTCGTAGCGGCGTTTACCATAACCGTCGCTCTCGAAACGTCGTTATTCTCGGAAAAATCCACTATTTCTTTCGCAAGACGAACCGTGCGCAACGCTTTGTCTTTTTCGTTCATTCTCCTGTAAAGTCCGATTTCTTCGTTAAGCACCGATAAAAGTCCGCAAGTATCGTTGAGACTTCTCGCCTCGTTTTCCCAATACTCGACCGTCCTCGCCGCTTCCGCTAAATCGTCGGTTTTGAAACACTCGTCGAGTTTCGCT
>Ga0256404_1001797_pt1 | contig 49942 bp, 46 predicted proteins | sample RumenRJG_01DNA_FD_185990 | JGI IMG/M metagenome (GOLD analysis project Ga0256404, IMG submission 185990) | Bovine rumen microbial communities from Lethbridge, Alberta, Canada - RJG_01 | ecosystem: Host-associated > Mammals > Digestive system > Stomach > Rumen | place: Canada: Alberta | collected...
TGTCCCCCTAAAAATGCTTTTTTAAAGAAAAACAGAGGCCTTTTCGAGGTCTCTGCTTTGTTTTTTGGTTGCGGAGGGAGGATTTGAACCTCCGACCTCCGGGTTATGAGCCCGACGAGCTACCAGCTGCTCTACTCCGCGATGTTAAGTTGGTGCCGAGAACCGGGGTCGAACCGGTACGATATTGCTATCGCGGGATTTTAAGTCCCGTGCGTCTGCCAATTCCGCCATCCCGGCTTGTCTTCGGCTGAGTTAGTTTGGGAGAGGCGTTTGCCTCTCCCAAAGTTGGCTCCGGAGGTCGGGCTCGAACCGACAGCCTACCGGTTAACAGCCGGTTGCTCCACCATTGAGCTACTCCGGAATAACGCCGCACTTGCGACTTTGCTATTATACGATAGAGCCATTGGCTTTGTCAAGGACAAAAGCGCACTTTTCTGCAAAGATTTCTCGGGTCACTCTATGATATCATAAAAGCATCCTTACGCAAAAAACAGGTGCATACAATGGATCAAACTAACCGCCAAACCATCGCCATGGCCGTCGTTCAGGCAGCGGCCATCCCCGGTGACCCTCAGCAAAACTTAAAAACCATCCGAACTTTCTCCGAGAAAGCTGCAGCTGCTGGCTGCAGAGCCGTCTGTTTTCCGGAAGGCTTTCTGACGGGCTACGATCCGGATAACGCGGCACAATTTGCGATTGCTTCGGACGATCCCGTTCTGAAGGAAGTTTCCAAGGTTGCCGCAGCACTGCAGATCGACATCCTGGCAGGCTATATAGAGCGCATGGCATTGCAAGACAGCTCAGAAGCAGCCGGACCGAAACAGACCGAAAGCGCAGCACCGAAATACAGCATCACCCACGCGGTTTTCTACCCAAACGGCCGCGTTCTGCCCTGCCGCAAGACGCATCTGGGCGAAAAAGAGCAGAGCGTCTTCGAACCCGGCAATGTGCTTCAGGTTTTCCCGCTCTCCTGCGGCATCACCGCAGCCCTGCAGATCTGTGTGGAATGCCACTTCCCGGAGATCACCCAGACGCTGTCGCTGCAAGGCGCGCAGGTAGTCTTCGCCCCCTTCGCCTCTCCAGGGACACCGGAGGAACGCCGCCGCATCTGGCAGACCATCATCCCTGCGCGGGCCTACGACAACCGCGTCGTGATGGCCTGCTGCAATTTGCTAGGAATACGCCCATCTGCAAAGCCGGGCGATCCGATCCCGACTTTTACCGGCGGCTGCTTCGCCTGCGGACCGGAAGGCGACGTGTTGGCGGAGGATTTCGGCGGGTCACCGGGGCTATGCATCTTCGACGTTGACCCGGCCCAGCTCACCCGCTACCGCACGCCGCATCCCTCCATGCGCTACCGGTACTTCCCGGCAAAGCGCAGACCGGAGCTCTACACTGCGCAACAGCTGGTTGCTTGTCTTCTTTCACGCTGAGGCGTATAAAAGAATCAGGAGGTGCCGAAATGGATACAAAAGATGTCATCTATGATCTTCGCACAAAGAACGGGCTATCGCAGGACGAGCTGGCCGAAAAGGTCTTCGTGACCCGCCAAGCAGTCTCCCGCTGGGAAACCGGGGAAACCGTCCCGAACACGGAGACGCTCAAGCTTCTTTCTTCCCTGTTCGATGTGTCCATCAATACTCTGCTCGGGTCACCGCGGCGGCTGGTATGCCAGTGCTGCGGCATGCCCCTCGAAGATACGCTGCTCGGAAGAAACAAAGACGGATCGCTGAACGAGGATTACTGCAAGTGGTGCTACGCCGACGGCACATACACTTACAGCAGCATGGACGAGCTGATCGAAGTCTGCGTGCCGAATATGGTGAGCGATCAATTCTCCGAAGAGCAGGTCCGCGCCTACCTGAAGCAGCTGCTGCCGACGCTGGATTACTGGAAGCGGTACGAGGAGCTCGGGGACGACGGAGAATTCGAAGTCTTTAAGAAGCAGCTGATCGAAGAGATCAATGCGCTGCAGATCGAAGGCATGCCGAGAGTGGAAAAGTTGAACGCGCTGGTCGGACAATACGTAAATCTCGCATACCGCCTGCCAAACGGTGCGCAGGTAAAATTCCTTGACGACGGAACCACGTATCTCGGCAATCAGCTGGAGCCGGAATTCGGCGGAGACCGGTGTTTCGGCGTTCTCGCGAACATGGACTTTATCCTGGTATGCACCTATGGCGAGGACGGCGCCGATCCCGAACTCGTTCTGTACAAGAAGCGCTGACCCCCGGACAACGTATTTCGGCGCAGCAGTAATCCGACCTATAATTTGGCCAACTACAGAAAACCCCGCAGTCTGCAGGAACTGCGGGGTTTGATCATATAAGATCGAATCTCCTACAATACGATTCGCGGATTTGCTATTCCCTCCGGTTCTTGCGGATGATCTCCGCCTTGCGGCGGTACTTCTCGGAATTCTCGGCGTCACCGTCGGCGGCATAGAGGTCGGCCAGACACTCGCAGCTCTCCTCGTGGGACGGCTGCAGCGCCAGCACGCGCTTAAAGCCTTCGACCGCCTCGTCGAAGAAGCCCAGCTCCCGGTACGCGGACGCCAGATAATAGTGCAGCGGCCACCAGTTGTCGTACTGGGTCCCCACGTAGCGTTCCAGAATGCGCAGGCCGTCCTCCAGGTGACCCGCCACAAGAGCATTGATGCCCTCCTCGATCTTCACGGGATCTGCCAGGGAAGCGACACGCTCGCGGATCTCCTTGACTTCGTCGCTTTCGTTTGTCCCGTCGACAGGCTCAGGGACCGCCCCGGCCGAAGCACCCTTCTCCTCATTCAGCTTCAGGAACTTCTTCCACGCCAGCTCGGCCTTCTTATACTGCCCGGCGTTTACGTAGGCATAGCCCAGGAAGTAGTAAGCCGCGGCGTAGTCCGGGAATACCCGGGTCACATGCTCGAAATACTCGGTCGCCTCTTTCTTCAGGATGCCGATCAGCTCCTGCTGATCCTCCCCTTCCATGCTCAGGTACCATTCCCGGCAGCAGCAGGCGTAGCCGAACATGGCGTCGCGGTTCTGATCGTCCAGCAGCAGCGCCGCCCGGAAATAGATGCAGCTCTTGCGGTAATGCTGCTCCCGCAGCTCTGTCGCGCCCTTCTGCACCAGAACGTCCACCAGCTTTTCGTTGAAATACAGGGCCAGATAGGCAATGTAGGCATCCCGGTACTTAAACTGGGTGTTCGCGCCTATCACGCAGGCCATGTTGTCCGCCAGGTCCGTCACCGGCAGCCCCCCTTCGCCGTGGAAGGCCGCCAGGTCGCCGGGCTTGATGGGAATGTCCACACCCCGCAGGAATTCCATGCCGGTGCGGGTGCAGTAATCGTCTGAAAAGCTGTCGAACAGGAAGGTGCGGACCTCGCCGTCCAGCCAGCCGCTCAACTTATCCTCTCGTTTTCTAAAATCCGGGGCTTTCAGCTCCATGTTTCCTCCAAACGGGTAAGTACCCGAAAATCCTATAAAAACGCCGCAGAGCGCCGATTAGGGGCCTTCTGCGGCATCTCCAGATCAACAGTATACCGGGCGTTTCCGCCCGCATGCCGGGACAGGCCTTACAGCGCCCGCCAGAACTCCGGCCGCAGCATATCGCGATTCTCCTTCGCCTGCCGCACCACCGCCAGCATCCTCTCTTTATCCTTCGGCAGATCGCCCTTCAGAGACAGGTAGTTCGATGCGTGGTTGCTGCGGAATACGCAGGTCGAGCCCTCCGGCATATCGATATGCGAGAGCATCACGTCCATCTCCTCCAGGACCTCCGCAGGCTTCAGCAGTTCGAACCTGCCTTCCGCAATGTCCTGCGTAACAGGAGCCGACGGATCCAGCATCAGCGTAAGCCAGGACGCATACGACGGATGCATCTCGGAGATCATCGTTGCCGAATCCACCGCATGCTCTTTCCACAGTTCCCGGCCGCCGAGCCCCGAGATAAAGGACACGGATGCCGCGATACCGGCGTCTTCCGCCCGGCGCACGCCTGCGATCAGCTCCTCCCGGGTGGCCCGCTTGCACATCCGCGCCAGCACTTCCGGGTTGCCGCTCTCGGCTCCCACGTACACGATGCCGATGCCCGCTTCCCGCAGCGCCGCCAGTTCCTCCGGCGACTTGCGCAGGATGTCCGTCGCCCTGCCGTACACGCCCACCCGCTCGCATTCCGGGAACAGCTCCCGGATCGCTTCCAGGATGGCCAGCAGCTTCGCGTTGGACAGGCACAGGGCGTCTCCGTCCGCCAGAAAGATCCGCTTGACCCGGCTGTAATACGCCCGGCATTCCCGCAGGTCCGCCAGGATATCCTCCAGCTGCCGGATGTGGAACTGCTTGTCCTTATACATGCTGCAGAAACGGCACTTGTTATGGCTGCAGCCGATCGTCACCTGGATGATCAGGCTGTAGGCCTCGCTGGGAGGCCGGTACACCATGCCTTCGTACTGCATTACATCTTCTCCGGTGCCTTCATGCCCAGCAGATACAGGCCGTTGGCGATCGCCTGCTTCGCCGCATACGTCAGCAGCAGCTTCGCCTGCTTCTCGTCCTCGTTGTCCACCAGGATGCGCTCGTCGTGATAGAACTTGTTGTAAGCCTGGGCGATGTCGACGATGTGGCGGGTCACGACGGAGGGTTCGTATTTCTCCGCTGCGTCTGCGACCACCTCGGGGAACCGATACAGAAGTTTGACCAATTCATACCCCGCCTCGCCCGTAATGTAGGACAGATCCATGCCGGAGACGTCGAAGGTCTTGCCCTCGGCCTCCGCGTTGCGCAGCACCGAAGCCGCTCTGGCATGGGTGTACTGCACGTAGGGACCGGTCTCGCCGTCGAAGTTCAGCACCTTGTCCCAGCTGAACGTATAATCCTTAATGCGCCCGTTGGACAGCTCCTGGAAGATGACCGCGCCGATGCCGACGATCTTCGCTGTCTCGTCCATGTTGTCCGTGTTGACGCCCTTCTCCACGATAATTTCCCGGGTCTTTTCCACCGCGGCCTTCAGCACGTCCTCCAGGAAGACGACGCGGCCGGAACGGGTGGACATGGTGCCCTCCTCCAGGCTCACGAGGCCGAAGGGAACGTGTACGCAGTTCTTCGCCCAGTCGTAACCCATCAGCTCCAGGATCTTGAACCACTGCTGGAAGTGCAGGTTCTGCTGGCTGGCCACGACGTAGATGCACTTGTCGAAGTTGTAGGTCTTCTTGCGGTACAGGATCGCCGCCAGGTCGCGCGTGATGTACAGGGACGAACCGTCGCTCTTCGTGATGAGTGCCGGGGTCATGCCGTAGGCCTCCAGGTCGACGATCTGTGCCCCCTGGGACTCCTTCAGCAGGCCCTTGTCCTTTAATTCTTCGATGACCGCCGGCATCTTGTCGGAGTAGAACGATTCGCCGTTATAGGAATCGAAGTGGATGTCCAGCATGTCGTACACACGGTTGAATTCCTTCAGGGATTCGCTGCGGAACCACTGCCACAGCTCGGTCTCTTCCTTCGCGCCGTGCTCCAGCTTCGTAAAGGTCTCTCTGGCTTCATCCTCCAGCGCCGGATCTTTCTCCGCCTCTTCGTGGAACTTGACGTAGTAAGACAGCAGCGTCTTGATGGGCTCCTTCTCCACGTCTTCCTTGTTGCCCCACTTGCGGTAAGCCACGATCATCTTGCCGAACTGGGTGCCGTAGTCACCCAGATGGTTGAGGCGCACCACCTTGCTGCCCACCGCCTCGTACAGTTTGGCGATGGAAGCGCCGATGACGGTGCTGCGGATGTGGCCGATGTGGAAGGGCTTGGCGATGTTCGGGGAGCTGTACTCCACGATGACGGTCTTGCCGTCGCCGCCGTGGGAATTGCCGAAGGTCTTGCCCTGTTCGCACACCGCTTCCAGGGTGACCCGGGCAAACTCCGCCTTGTCGATGAACATGTTGACGTAGGCGTTCACCTGCTCCACCTTTTCGAACAGCGCGTTCCCGCCGATGGCTGCCGCGATATCGGCCGCGATCATCTGGGGCGCCTTGCGCATGACTTTCGCCAGACGGAAGCACGGGAAGGCGTAGTCGCCCATCTTATTGTCGGCGGGGATCTCGATCAGCTTTTCGATCTCTTCTGCCGTCAGGCTCTCCACCTGCGCCGCCAGAAGCTCTGCAATTTCCTGTTTTACGTTTCTCATGGTTACCTCTTCAGCGTCACGATGGTCACGCCGTCGCCGCCCTCTTTGTATTCTCCCTTGCGGAAGGATTTTACGTGTTTATGGTGTTTCAGCATCTGCTGGATGCCGTTTTTCAGGATGCCGGCGCCCCGGCCGTGGATGATGGACACGGTCTCCAGCCCCGCCATGAAGGCGTCGTCCAGATATTTGTCCACCGTCATCTGTGCGTCGTCCAGGTTCTGTCCGACGACGTTGACGGACATCGGCACGCTCATGGACTTGCTGGCGTAGAGCCGGGAATACATGGTCTTCGTGCGCTGCTTCTCGGTCACATTTTCCTGCACCAGGGTGACCCCGGACAGGTTGACGCCCAGCTTGAGGCTGCCCACCTGGACCATAAAGTCGCCTTTGGAATCCGGCAGTGTTACGACGGTGCCCTTCTGGCCCGCCGAAAGCACGTTGACCCGGGCACCGACCTTGATCTCGCCCGCCGTCGGAGGTTCGGGATTGTCCTCTTCCTGCGGCTTTACTTTGGAAGCATACTGCTTTTTCTGCTCCCGCAGCCTGCGCTTGCCCTCTTCGATGCTCCGGTTGAGATCGTGGGCTGCAGAGGCCGTCGCTGCGATCTTCGCGTCTTCGATCTCCTGCTGGATATCCGCCACGGTCTGCCGGGCTTCATCCAGGATGCTTCTGGCTTCCTCCCGGGCTTCTTCGAGGATCTCCTCTTTCTGCGCCCGCAGCTTCTCCTCCAGCTTTTCCATGCGCTCCTTGTTCTTCTGCATCTCCCGGCGCATGTTCTCCGATGCGATGCGCTCCGCCTCCGCCGTCTGCTTGTCCTTTTCGATGGAGGAGAGCACGTCTTCGAAGGCGATATCGCCGGTCTCCAGAAGATCCTTCGCCTCGTGGATGACCTCCTCGGGAAGACCCAGCTTCCGGGAGATCTCGAAGGCGTTGGATTTGCCGGGCACGCCGGTGATGAGTTTATAGGTGGGAGACAGGGTCTCCACGTCGAACTGCATGGATGCGTTCTGCACGCCGTCCGTGGAAATGGCGTACTTCTTGAGCTCCGTATAGTGGGTGGTCGCCATGGTGACCGCCCCGGCCCGTCTGAGCGTGTCCAGGATGGCCATGGCCAGCGCGGCGCCCTCCGTGGGGTCCGTGCCGGCACCCAGCTCGTCCACCAGCACCAGCGTTCCGTCCTTGGAATTCTTAACGATATCCACGATGTTGCGCATGTGGGAACTGAAGGTGGACAGGCTCTGCTCGATGCTCTGCTCGTCGCCGATGTCCGCGAAGATGTTGTCGAACACCGGTACGCTGCTGTTCTCCCCTGCGGGGATGAACAGACCGGCCTGGGCCATCAGGCACAGCAGGCCCACGGTCTTTAAGGTGACCGTCTTACCGCCCGTATTCGGACCGGTGATGACCAGCGTATCGCAGGATTGCCCAATCTCCACGTCGATGGGCACGACTTTCTTGTGGTCGATGAGCGGATGGCGGGCTCTGCGCAAGTTTACGTAACCTTCTTTATTGACAACAGGCCGGGAAGCGTTCATATCGCAGGCCAGACGGCCTTTCGCGAACATGTAGTCCAGCTTGTACAGGATGTCCTGGTTAGCCCGGATGGCCATCTCCTCCCTGCCCACTTCATCGGACAACTCTTTGAGGATGCGCAGGATCTCCTGCTTTTCCGCCAATTCCAGTTCCCGCAGCTCGTTGTTCATGTTGACGATGGCCTGGGGCTCCACGAACAGCGTAGCGCCGGAAGCGCTCTCATCGTGGACGATGCCCGACAGTCTCGCCCGGTGCTCCGCCTTGACGGGCACCACGTAGCGGCCCTGCCGCATGGTGACGATGGCGTCCTGCAGGTAGGCCTTGTTGTCCGCAGAGTTTACGATCTGGTTGATCTTGCTGCGGATATCCTCGTTCTTCTTGAGGATGGCCCGGCGGATGCGGCGCAGTTCGGAGCTGGCGCCATCGGCGATCTCGTCCTCCGACAGGATGCAGCGCTCGATCTCGTCCTCCAGGTGCTTCAGCACCGTGATGGCGGAGACCAGACCCTGGATCGTCTGCATCGGCTGCAGTTCCTCGGTGTGCAGAAACGCCTCGGTGCGTCTCGCCGACTGCAGGTTATATGCCACCTCCAGCAGCTGCTTCGGGGTCAGGCTGCCCTCCTTTGCCGCCAGGTGCACGACGCCCTTGATGTCGTAGAACCCGCCCAGAGGCGGCGTTCCTTTCTTGAGCACCACCTGCATGGCTTCGTCCGTCGCCTGCAGCTCGTCCTCGATCCAGCGCGCTTTGCGGGAGGGCTTTAAGCTGCGGACGGCGTCCCGGGTCATGCCCGAGCAGCACTGCTCTGCCAGCATCTCTATGATCTTTTCGTATTCCAGCACGCGCAGCGCTTTTTCGTTCATGGGTTATCGGTTCATCTGCTTGCGCAGGTTTTCCAGTTCGTTCTTTAAGTGAATGTTCTCCATCTGGATGTCGAAGAAGCTGCTCTCGATGTCGCGGCTCTTGGCTTCCAGTTCGCGGATGGTCCGCTGGGCCTCTTCCGGAGCGGCCTCGGCGGATTCCGCTCTTCTCGTCAGTTCTTCGCAGCGGGCGCGGAGCACTTCGTTGTGTCCGTTGACCTCCTGCAGCTGACGGGTGAGTTCTGCGATCCGGTCGTTCTTCTCCGTTAAGGTGCGCAGGTTCTCCTCCTGCTGGGCGCGGGTGCCCGCCATCTCCTCCTTATACTGAGCCAGGCTCTGCTTTGCCTCTTCCCAGAGCAGGGAGTAGCGCTGGGTGTCGCTCACCAGCTGGTCGTTCTTTTCCTGCAGCTCGGCGATGTCGTTCTCCCGGGCGAAATACTCGTCCGCGATGTTGACCGCAGCCAGCACCGCCACGCCGCTGTTGCTGGCGTTGATGGCGTCGCCGATCTCCTGCATCTTGTTGTCCACATAGTCGGCGACTCTCATGATGTGTTCTCTGGAGGCTTCTCCGGAGATGTTGTACTCCTGGCCGTAGATCTTTACGGCGACTGTGTTCCGTTCGCTCATGGCAGTTCCTTTCCGCTACATTTCACGTAAGACCGCGTTGTAAGCATCCTTCAGGGCGATCAGCACCTTCTGGTTGATCTCGTTTACCTCGTTTTCCTTCAGGGTGCGGTCTGCCGCCCTGTAGGTGAGGGAATACGCTACGCTCTTGAAGCCCGGCAGCACCGGAGCTCCTCTGTATACGTCGAACAGCTTGACGCTCTCCAGCAGCGGACCTGCGTTGGCCTTGATGGCCTTTTCCAGTTCGCCTGCCGCTACTTCGTCCTTTACGACCATGGAGAAGTCTCTCACCATGGCGGGATACTTGGGCAGCGGACTGTATTTGATCTCCGTCTTTGCGAGGCTGTACAGCAGATCGAAATCGATCTCCGCCGCATAGACCTCAGCGCCGATGTTATAGGCTTCCGTTACGGCCGGGTGCACCTGGCCCATGATGGCGACGGGCTTGCCGTCCACCGTGACCCGCGCACATCTGCCCGGGTGGAACGTCGGATCGTTCTTCACGGCTTCGTATTCCGCACCGTGGATGCCCAGGGAAGCCAGCAGTTCTTCCACATAGCCCTTCAGGGTGAAGAACGTCTCGCCTTCCGCGTACATGGCGATGCACAGAGCGTCTTTTTCCTCGGGCAGGATGCCTTCTTCGCCCTTGCCGTTGTTGAAGAACGTATTGCCCAGCTCGAAGCCTCTCACGTTCGCGTTGCTTCTCGCATAGTTGAGCGCCAGCACGTCCAGCAGGTTGGGCAGGATCATGGTGCGCATCACGGAAGTATCTTCGCCCAGCGGGTTGATGAGCTTGACGAAGTTTCTTCTGTAGCTGTCTGCCGGGATGCGGACCTTATCGCTTGCTTTCGGAGAGACGAAGCTATAGGTCTGGAACTCGGAGATGCCCATGCCTCTGAGGGCGGCCTTCGCCAGGTTGCGCAGCTCCTGTTTTTCGGAGATGCGGCTTTCCGTCGCACTCTTTGGCAGCGTGGTGGGCAGCTTGTCGTAGCCGTACATTCTGGCAACTTCTTCGACGTAGTCTTCCTCGATCTCCAGATCCTGGCGGATCGTGGGCGGGGTCACGGTGATGATGTCGCCGTTGAGGGAAGCCTCCATCTCCAGCGCCTTGAAGTAGTCCACCATTTGTTCGCCAGGAATGTCGATGCCCAGCACCTTGTTGATGCGGCTCACGCGCACGTCCATGGTCTTCGCCTTCTCGGGCACGGGATAGACGTCCACGTCGCCCGTTAAGACGGTGCCGGCACCCAGCAGTTCGATGAGGTAGCAGACTCTGTCGCAGGCATCCTTGGCTAAATTGGGGTCGATGCCCTTCTCGAAGCGGCCGGAAGCCTCGGTGCGCAGCGTCAGCTTCTTGGAAGTCTGGCGCACAGAATCGCCGAGGAAGTTGGCGGCTTCGATGAGGACCATGTTCGTATCGGGCTTGATGTCGGAGTTCAGACCGCCCATGACACCGGCGATCGCCAGTGCTTCTTCGGTATCGCGGATCGTGAGCATGCCTTCGGACAGCTTTCTCTCGGTGCCGTCCAGCGTAACGAACGTATCGCCGTCCTTCGCCGCGTCCACGACGATCTTACCGCCTTTGACGGTGTTGATGTCGAAGGCGTGGATGGGCTGACCGTATTCCAGCATGACGAAGTTTGTAATATCGACGATGTTGTTGATGGGGCGCATGCCGGCCATCATCAGATATTTCTGCATCCACCAGGGGGACTGCTCCACCTTGATGTCCTTTACGACGCGGCAGCAGTAGCGCTTGCACAGGTCGGGGCGCTTGATCTCCACCTGAATGTAGTCTTCGCTCTTCTCCGGAGAGACCTTCTTGCATTCAGTCTCGGGATAGGTGAGCTTCGTGCCGAATGTCGCCGCAGCTTCTCTGGCCATGCCGATCATGGACAGGCAGTCCGGGCGGTTCGGGGTGATCTCGAAATCGATGGCGGGGTCGTTCAGCTGCAGCGCCTCGAGGATATCCATGCCCGGCGTATATTCTCCGTCTAGGATCCAGATGCCGTCCTTGTCTCTGTAGGGGACGATCTTGTCAGGGAAGCCAAGCTCGGAGCAGTTGCACATCATGCCGTTGGAGGCAACACCGCGCAGTTCGCCTGCGTGGATGTACTCGCCGCCCTCTACCTTGGGCTTGCCGTGCAGCGGTCCGGGGACCTTGGCGCCGTCCACGGCCACGGGAACGAAAAAGTCCTTCATGCCCGGGACGATGTTGGGGGCACCGGTGCAGATCTGGACGGGTTCACCCCGGCCCACGTCGATCTGGCACACAGTGAGCTTATCCGCATTGGGATGGGGTTCGACGGAGAGCACCTTGCCGATGACGACGCCCTCGATGTCCTTGTTGAAATAGTCGACGGTCTCCAGGTTGGAGCCGCTCAGGATGAGCCGGTCGCAGAATTCCTGCACGCCGACGTTGATGTCCGTATATTCTTCTAACCATTTGATGGGTGCTAACATGGGTGGCCTCCTTTACTTGAACTGCTTGACAAAGCGGATGTCGTTCTCGTACAGCAGACGGATGTCGTCCACTTCGTACTTGAGCATGGCGACGCGTTCGACGCCCATGCCGAAGGCGAATCCCGTGTACTTTTCGGTGTCGATGCCGCCGACCTTCAGAACGTTCGGATGCACCATGCCGCAGCCCAGGATCTCGATCCAGCCGGAGCCTTTGCAGACCTTGCAGCCCTTGCCGCCGCACTTGAAGCAGCTGACGTCCATCTCCGCGGAGGGTTCGGTGAAGGGGAAGTGATGGGGGCGGAACTTCGTTCTGGTGCTTGACCCGAACATCTGCTTCGCAAACTGATCCAGGACGCCCTTTAAGTCCGCCATGGTGATGCCCTCATCCACCACCAGACCTTCTACCTGGTGGAACATCGGGGAGTGGGTAGCGTCCGGCGTATCGCAGCGGAAGCATCTTCCCGGTGCGATGACCTTGATGGGAGGCTTCTGGGACAGCAGCGTGCGGACCTGGACCGGGGAGGTCTGGGTGCGCAGCAGCACGTCGTCCGTGATGTAGAACGTATCCGTCATGTCTCTGGCGGGGTGGTTCGGACCGGCGTTGAGCGCGTCGAAGTTGTTGAACACGGTCTCCACTTCCGGACCTTCGGACACGGAGAATCCCATGCTCCTAAAGCAGCTGGTGATCTCGTCGATCGTGACGGACAGCAGGTGTCTGCTTCCCAGTTCGCAGGGCACGGCGGGTTCGGTAACGTCCACCTTTTCCGCAGCCAGCGCCAATTCTTTCTGGGCGTTGCGGAAATATTCCATGCGCTCGTTGAGGGTGCTTTCGATCTTCGCTCTGGCTTCGTTGGCCGCTTGGCCGAAGGATTTTCTCTCCTCGGGGGCCAGGGACTTCATGCCCTTGAGCATCTCGGTGAGTTCGCCCTTCTTGCCCAGCAGTTTAATGCGGAGTTCCTCTGCTTCCTGCAGAGAAGAGATGCTTCCCATCTTCTTTTCTGCTTCCTGCATCAGTTGTGTGAGTCTTTCTTTCATGTAAAATAGCCTCCATCGCTAAAGTGTTGCTGTATTTGCCTGTACGTTCCCCGCGTTTCTCTGACGCAGGGATTCGTACATCAGGATCGCCGCTGCGATGCCTGCGTTCAAGGACTCGGTCTGCCCTGCCATGGGCACGGTGACCCGTCCACTGTTTTCTTTGAATAAGGCGTCTGCACCGTTCCCCTCGTTTCCGATGACGATAGCCACATTTTGGGCCAGTTCTGCATCGTAACAGGGCGTTCCTTCCATGTCGGCGGTCCAGACTTGTTTACGCTGCTTTGCCAGGATGTCCAGCGCCTCGGCGGGACTTCCGCAAAGCAGCAACGGAAATCGGAAGACGCATCCGGCGCCGGCCCGCACGGCTTTCGGTCCGTAGGGGTCCGCCCCGCCCTTCACGATGAGCGCGCCGGCAAAGCCCGTCGCTTCCGCCGTGCGCAGCAGCGTGCCCAGGTTGCCGGGGTCCTGGATGCGGTCAAGCACCAGCACGTTGCCCCCCGGGGAAAAAACGTCGCGCATCTGCCACGTCCGCTTTTCCGCCACCGCCATGATGGGCTGCGGCGTCTGCGACGTCGCGATCTTCGCAAAACAATCTTCCGATAAAACGCATACGGCCGAATCGCTGTCTTCTGCCAGACTGAGGATGTCTTGGATCTCCTGCTGCTGGTTCAGCGCTCCGGCCCCCGTAAAGATGAACTGTATTCTGACTCCCTGCTGCAGCGCCTCGCGCACGAGGTTCGGACCCTCGATGAGATAGGCGCCCAGGGCGTCCCTGTGCTTTTTCTCCGCCAGGGACGCGGCGAGTTTTACCGTTTTATTGTCTTTGGAATGGATCTCTATGCAGTTGTTTCTGCCTGCATGTTGCATTCTCAATAAGTTCGCCAAAGGGACGGTCCTCCCGTCGAGGCGCTTGGCCTGCGGGCTGACCGTCCCCGTGATATTCAGTGGGCTTTAGAGTTCGAACTTCTTATTCAGGAACGAAGGGATCGGGAAGTCATTGGCGGAGGGAACTGCGGGTTCCGCTTCCGTCTTAGGTGCTTCCGGTGCAGCAGGTGCTTCCGCTGCCGGTTCTTCCAGGCCCAGACCCTGATTCTCTTCCTCGAAACCGGTCGCAATGACGGTTACGCGGATCTCGTCCTGCATGTCTTCCTTGACGGAAGTACCGAAGATGATGAAAGCGTCTTCCGCGACTTCCTTGGCGATGGCGTCGGATGCGCCGGAGACTTCCAGCATACCCAGATCGTAGCCGCCCATGATGTTGAGCAGCACTGCCTTCGCGCCCTTGATGCTGGTCTCCAGCAGCGGGCTGTCGATAGCCATCTTGATCGCTTCTTCGACTCTGTGCTCTCCGCTGGCGCGGCCGATGCCCATGTGGGCGATGCCTCTGTCGCTCATGACGGTCTTGACGTCCGCGAAGTCCAGATTGATGAGTCCGTCCTCGGAGATGAGGCTGGAGATGCCTTCTACACCGTTCTTCAGCACGTCGTCCGCCATGCGGAACGCATCCAGCATGCTGGTGTTGGTCTCAGAGACCTGCAGCAGTCTGTCGTTGGGCACGACGACCAAGGAGTCGACGTAATTCTTCAGGAACTTGATGCCGAGCTCGGCGTGTTCTTTTCTCTTGCGGCCTTCGAAGGTGAAGGGCTTGGTAACGACGCCTACCGTAAGGGCGCCCATGGATTTGGCAGCCTTCGCGATGACGGGAGCCGCACCCGTTCCGGTGCCGCCGCCCATGCCTGCGGTGATGAAGACCATGTCGCTTCCGGTGATGATCTTCTCCAGGTTCTCCAGGCTCTCTTCCGCGGATTTCTGGCCGACTTCGGGGTTGCCGCCCGCACCCAGACCCTTCGTCAGCTTTTCGCCGATCTGGATCTTGGTCTCGGCTCTGTTGTTGTTGAGCGCCTGGCGGTCGGTGTTGACTGCGATGAAGGATACGCCCTTCAGATTGGATTCGATCATGCGGTTGACCGCATTGCAGCCGGCGCCGCCGACGCCGATGACTTTAATATTAGCCGAAGTTTCTTCCGGCTTTTCAAATTGCAACATTGGGGACATGTTTGGCCTCCTGAACAAAAACACAGTTGTATACGCAATAAGTTTAGCACAATCTGCAGATGAATGCACCATCTGAATACAACATATTGTGATTTTTTTCTTAAAAACAGAAACGGAGACCCAACCGGATCTCCGTTCGTTATGGTGGGCTGTATTGGACTCGAACCAACGGCCTCTTGCATGTGACGCAAGCGCTCTAACCAACTGAGCTAACAGCCCTTATAAAGAGCAGCTATCTGCTGCTCTTCATTTTTTGTTTCATTTCCTGTCTTTCTTTTCTGGCCTGTTCGTTGCGCCATGCTCTGGTGCCCTTTACGACTTCGTACTTGGAACGGTTGACGTTCTTTAAGCTGAAGGCCGTCGCAGCGATCGTAAGCACATTCGGGATGACGAACCATGCGTTTTTATAGGCTACGGCTACATAGATCCCGCTGATCGCCATAACGAAAATGACCAGCGAATGATAGATGATATAGTTCTTCTTATCTGCCTCCGCTCTGCGGATGATCGCAAAGCCCGCCTGGGATGCGACCAGGAAGATGACGGTGAGCACCAGCACGAGAGAGATCGTACCGATCACGTTCGTCATGCCCAGAAGTCCGTCGGGATAACGGAACCCCATCAATGCGCCTGCGAGGCTGGTACCCAGCTGCAGAACAAAGAGAAATGCAACCAGAGAAAAGAAGAAAGCGTAAATATTGATTGTCCGCTGTCCTTTTTTGCCTGCCATATAAGCTCCTTTTCCCCTCAATTTGAGTACCCTATCATTATACCGCTTTTCCTGGAAAATTCAACCCCAAAATCAGCTGTTGCTGGAGGGCAGTACGCTGGCGATGGTGGTCGCAAAACTGGAGATCGGCATGGTCTGAAGCACGACGTTGCCCGGTCCCGTCAGCGTGGTGTGGAACAGTCCTTCCCCGCCGAACAGCATGTTCTTGGCGCCCTTCACTCTCTGCACGTCGATGGAGACGGTGCTGTCCACCATGGCTACGTTGCCAGTGTCCACGATGAGTCTCTGGCCCGCTTCCAGCCTGTATTCCACGGTGCTGCCGTCGATCTCGACGAAAGCGATGCCGTGGCCGGACAGCTTCTGCATGATAAATCCCTCTCCGCCGAAGAAGCCGGTGAGCGCCTTGTTCTGGAAGAACACGGATAGCTGTACGCCGTCAGTCGCCGCGAGGAACGCGGATTTCTGGCAGATGATGGGCTTGTCCGGGGTCACCTCGACCGCCCGGATGGAGCCGGGGAAACTGGAGGCGAAAGCGATCAGGCCCGGGCCTCCCTGGGCGGTGTAGACGTTCTGGAAGAGATTCTCACCGGAGAACATGCGGCCGAACACTTTGCCGATGCCGCCCCCGGACGTTTCCATATTCATGTTCGGGCTCATCCATACCATGGAGCCGCTCTCGGTGATCATTCTCTCCCCTGCATCCAGCGTGCAGATAACGACGGGCATGGGTTCGCCCTTGATCTCGTACTTCATACTTCCCTCCTGAATAAAGATCCTATGCTTCGTAGACGGTCTCGCCTTCGACCACCGTCATCAGAACTTTCGTCTTAAGGATATCCTTCGGGTCTATCTTCGTCAAGTCCTGGCTGAGGACGACAAAGTCCGCGTATTTGCCCACCGTAATGGAGCCGCGGGTCGCTTCCGCATAGCCGGCGTAAGCGCCCTCGATCGTAAACATGCGGATGGCCTCCTCCATGGTGACCGCGTTCTCCGGATACCAGCTGCCGCCCTTACCGTTGTCTCTGGTTACAGCGTAGTAGATATTGGGAATGGGGTCGCAGGGCTCCACGGGGCAGTCGGAACCGCCGCTCTGGTGAACGCCCAGATCCTCGAACAGTCTCCAGTTATAGCTCTGCTTTGCCACTTCCGGACCGACGCAGTCGTCCACGATGCCGGCATCTGCGCGGCAGAAGACGGGCTGTACGTAAGCCAGCACGTTGTTGCGCTGCATGCGGTACAGCTGGTCGGTGCCCATGATCTGGCAGTGGACGACGCCGTTGCGGATGTCGGGCAGCGGATTGTTGTTCTGCACGTGTTCGATGCCGTTGAGGACCTGCTCCACGGCACCGTCGCCGATGCAGTGTACCACGACCGGATAGCCTGCGTCGTGTGCGATCTGGAACAGCTCGAACATCTCTTCGTCGCTGTGGACCTGTACGCCCTTCGCTTCCGGATCGTTGGCATAGCTGCCTCTCAGCACGGCGGAATGCGCGCCCAGGGAACCGTCTCCCATCTCCTTGATGGAGGTCGTTACGAAACGGGTGCCGAACATGGTTCCTCTCGGATATTTCTTAACGAATTCCTTCAGCAGTTCCGCTTCCTCGATGCGGCACTGCTCGTAGACCTTGATGGACATCTGACCGGTCTCCGCAGCCACTTTGTAGGCGTCCATCACGTTCTGGACGTCCCGTCCCGGTGCTACCATGTTGAGGTCGTCGGAGTGGATCGCTACCAGACCGAGCTTGGCGCAGTTGGCAGTCTCTTCCTTGATCCACTGCACGTATTCCTCCACACTGGGGACTTCCACGTACTGGGAAGCCAGCTCCGCGTCGCCTTCGAACAGCTGCCCCTGGGGCGTTCCGTCCGCCAGGAACTTCATGTTCAGCTTCGTTTCACCGGGCTTTTCCTTCATGACGTCCATGATCTCCAGAGCCTTGGTGTTGTGCGATGCCGTGTGACCGCAGCAGCGCAGGATGCGGCAAGGCACGTCGCCGGCTGCCTCGTCCAGCTCCAGACGGGTCGGAATGTTCTTGTCATCGGCCCAGTAGTCCTGGTTGAAATTGACCGCGTTCACCCATTCGTGTGCCCGGCCTTCGGCTCTGTGGCGGTCAGCTTCCGCCTTCAGCAGATCCAGGACCTCCTTCTTGGTCTTGCACGCGCCCAGATCCAGCTGCATATTCTGATAATGCGTTAAGATCATGTGCATATGGGAATCGATAAAGCCGGGCAGCATGAATTTGCCCTGCAGGTCGATGAGTTCCGTGTTTTCTGTCTTATATTTCAGCATCTCCTCGTCGGAGCCGACGTGCATGATGATGCCTCCCTGCACGCAGACCGCCGATACCACCGGGTACGCGTCGTCGACCGTTTTAATGACGCCGTTATAGAAGATTCTGTCCATTTGTTCCTCCTGGTATGGAAAGTGACCCGTCCAATGGACGGGTCACTCGAAAGATTCGTTTTAAACTCGCTTATTCAGCGGGAGTTGCATACTGCATGAAGAAGTAGCCCATCGGGGTGTAGCCCATGTTGGAGATACCGTTCGCGCAGTACATGTTGGTGTAGTAGTAAACGGGCAAAACGGGGAAGCCGCCTTCGCCGAACAGAGTCTCCTCTGCTTCGTACAGCATCGCGTCTCTCTCTGCGCCGGCTGCGGTAGCCTTAGCGCTGGAGATCGCAGCGTCGAAGTCGGGATCGCTGTACAGACCGTAGTTGTAAGCGTTGCCGGTCACCATCAGTTCCAGATAGGTGATGGGATCGTTGTAGTCAGCGATCCAGCCCAGTCTGGCTACGCCGAATGCGTGTTCGCCAAGGCCGTTGGTGTAGGTAGCCCATTCCTGGTTCTCCAGGGTGATGTTCATGCCCAGAACGGTCTGCCAGTCGTGGCCGCAAGCTTCTGCGATAGCCTTGTGCGTATCGGAAGTGTTGAAGTTGTAAACGACGGTGGTGTTAGCATCCCATTCGCCGTCAGCAACAGCTTCGTCATACAGCTGCTTGGCCAGTTCGCACTTGCCTGCATAGGTGGTGAGGTCCGCATCGGGATACTGCTGAGACAGCCAGTTGTAGATGGCGCCCAGTTCGGATACGCCGTAGGCGAAGTCCTGACCGGTGGAGTCGAGGATACCGCTGGCTACGAAGCCGGTAGCGGGGACCTGTCCTCCCTGGGTTACGTTCTTGACGATGTTGTCTCTGTCAACAGAGATGGTCATCGCAGCACGTACTTTCCAGCTGGGAATCTTGTCGCAGTTCAGGTACAGATAGTAAGTACCGACGTACGGGTTGATGAAGCAGTCGCCGGAGCTCTGCAGAGATTCGATCATGTCGGTCGGGAAGGACTCGATGAAGTCGTATTCGCCGTTCTGATAAGAGGACAGGATCGCGGTCTCGGAGTCGGACAGGTGCCATACAATCTCATCCGGACCCAGGTTGGCAGCATCATAGTACTGTTCGTTGGGAACCATCTTGATGTAGGAGTCGTGTACCCACTCGGAGATGATGTAGGGACCGTTTACGACGATGTTCGCGGGATCGGTCCAGTTGTCGTTGCCTTCAACGACGTCTTCACGCATGGGCATTAAGGATGCGAACGCGCAGACTTCGAGGAAGTACGGGCAAGCGCTTTCCAGAGAGATCTCCAGAGTCTTGTCGTCCAGGGCCTTGATGCCCAGTTCTTCGGGAGCCTTTTCACCGGCCTGGATCGCTGCAGCATTTACAACGATGCCGTCCAGGAAGTAGCCGTAGTCAGCCGCGGTGTCGGGGTTGACCAGTCTTCTCCAGGAGTAGACCCAGTCATTTGCGGTAACGGGCTGGCCGTCGGACCAGAAGATGTCGTCCCGCAGGGTGAAGGTGTACACGAGGCCGTCTTCGGAGACGGTGTAGCTGGCGGCCTGGCCGGGAACTACTTCAGTCATGTACATGTTGGCATCATCAGCAGGATGCTCGTCGGTCTGCGCATATTTCATCAGATTTTCGAACATGTGCTGAACATAGGTGGAACCGTCTACGGAGCTGATGAGGCTTACGTCGATGGTTTCGGGTTCTGACGCGATGCAGGCATCTACCACAAAGGGTTCAGCTGCGCCCTGTTCTTCGCCGCCTTCGGCAGGTTCTGCCGGAGCAGGTTCGGAAGAGGTGCATGCGGCCAGGGAGAATACCATAGCCAGCGCCAGAAGCAGTGCAATTAATTTTTTCATGTTTTCCTCCTTAATTAGCAAATGCTTCATTAAAAACAGATTTATATACTGAGCCGCAATTGCACGCTGCGGCAGAGTATCGATGGGTTACAGCTTGCCTTCCTCCAGCAGGTGGCAGGCTGCATAGTGGCCGGAGCCGTACTCCTTCAGCTTCGGGAACTCCTGCTTGCAGCGTTCCGTGGCGTAGGGGCAGCGGGTATGGAACCGGCATCCGCTGGGCGGATTGATCGGACTGGGGATCTCCCCTTCCAGAGGCTGTCTTACGCGGCTTCTGGTCTTTTCCGGATCCGGAATGGGGACCGCGGAGAGCAGCGTCTTCGTGTAGGGGTGGATGGGATGATTGCACAGCTCGTAACTCTCCCCCAATTCTACCATACTTCCCAGGTACATGACACCGATCCGGTTGGAAATGTGCCGGACCACGGAGATGTCGTGGGCGATGAACAGATAGGTAAGCCCCTTATCCGCCTGCAGGTCTTCCAGCATGTTGATCACCTGGGACTGGATGGATACGTCCAACGCGGAGATCGGCTCGTCGCACACGATGAACTGGGGTTCTACCGCCAGGGCTCTCGCGATGCCGATGCGCTGCTGCTGACCCCCGGAGAACTCGTGGGGGAAGCGGTTGGAGTGCTCGGTGTTGAGGCCGACTTCGTCCAGCAGTTCGTTGATGCGGTCCCGTCTTTCCGCCTTGCCCTGGAACAGTCCGTGGATGTCCAGCGCTTCGCCGACGATCTCGCCGACCGTCATTCTAGGGTCCAGTGAAGCGGACGGATCCTGGAAGATGATCTGCATCTTGCGCCGGTAGGGCAGCATGGGAACGGCGATCTTCTTTTCGCTGTCGTAGATCGGCGTGCCGTCGAAGACGATCTTGCCGGAAGTGGGTTCGTGCAGCCGGATGATGGTGCGGCCCAGCGTGGTCTTACCGCAGCCGGATTCGCCTACCAGACCGAGGGTCTCCCCTTCGTAGATGTAGCAGGAGACGGATTCCACCGCCTGTACGTACTGCTTTTTACCGAAACCCGCTTTTACCGGGAAGTACTTCTTTAAATTTTCGATCTCGAGGAGTTTCTTGCGTTCTTCCATGGTTATGCCTCCTCTTTCTTTGCGGCGCCTTCCATGAAGTGCAGCCAGCAGGCGGAGATGTGCCCGTTGCCGAGATCCGCATAAGGCGGCTTCTTCGACAGACAGATCTTGCGGCAATCCTTGCACCGGGGGCCGAAGTTGCAGCCCTGTGGAGGATTCAGCAGGTCGATGGGCGTTCCCTCGATGGGGATGAGCCTCTCATGGCCGTCTTCGTCCAGTCTGGGCATGGATGCCAGCAGCGCCTTGGTGTAGGGGTGCTGAGGATCGTAGAAGATGTCGTTTACGTCGCCCTGCTCCACGATCTTTCCTGCGTACATGACGGAGACTTTGTCGCAGATCTCCGCCACAACGCCCAGGTTGTGGGTGATGAAGATGATCGACGTGTTGACGCGCTTCTGGATGTCCTTCATGACGTCCAGGATCTGCGCCTGGATGGTAACGTCCAGAGCCGTAGTTGGTTCATCCGCGATGAGCAGCTTGGGCTCGGAGATGAGCGCCATGGCGATCATGGCGCGCTGCCGCATGCCGCCGGAGTGTTCATGGGGATATTGGGTCATGCGCTTTTCGGCGTTGTTGATGCCGACCAGCTCCAGCATGTGCACCGCTCTGTCCCAGGCCTCTTCCTTCGTGATCTTGTCGTCGTGGCACTGCAGCGCCTCCATCAGCTGGTTGCCGATGGTGTAGACCGGATTGAGGCAGGTCATGGGGTTCTGGAAGATCATGGAGATATCCTTGCCCCGCACGTTTCTCATCTGCTCTTCGTCGAAGGAGAGCAGGTCCTGGCCGTCGAAGGTGATGCTTCCGCCCACGACTTTGCCCGGTTTCTGCAGCAGGCCGATGATGGAATAGGCTTCCACGGACTTTCCGGAACCGGATTCGCCGACGATGCCCATGACTTCGTTATATCCCAGGTTGTAGCTGATGCCGTCTACGGCTTTTACCTCGCCCGCGGGGGTGAAGAAGGAGACCTTCAGGTCCTTGACCTCGAGCAGGTTTTTCTTGGTTTCTTCCATCGCTCTGCCCTCCTACTTCTTTAAACGCGGATCCAGGGCATCTCTCAGACCGTCGCCCACCAGGTTTAAGGTGAGCACGATAATGGTGAGGATGACCGCCGGATAGATCAGCCGGTACGGATATAGGGTAATGGTCTGCAGCGCATCCGAGCACAGAGAGCCTAAGCTCGCCATGGGAGCGGAAACGCCGAGGCCGAGGAAGCTTAAGAAGCTTTCCAGGAAGATGGCGGACGGGATCTGCAGGCAGGTCGTGATGACCAGAGCGCCTACGCAGTTGGGCAGCAGATGGCGGCGGATGATCCGCTTGTTGCCTGCGCCCAGGGCGATGGCCGCCGTTACGTACTCCTGCTTTCTCAGCTGCAGCACCTGGCCGCGCACGATACGGGCCATGGTGACCCAGTACAGCAGCGCGAACGTGATGAAGATGCAGATGATGCCCGAACCCAGCGCGCCTGCCGCATGGGCGAGGCTGCTGCCGCTGTGGTCGATCCACTCCTGCAGCGGTTCGTGCAGCACGACCTGCAGCAGCAGGACGATGAGCACTTCCGGGATGGAGTAGATGAGTTCCACGATACGCATCATGACGAAGTCTACGGTGCCGCCGGACAGACCGGAGATGGCGCCGTAGATGGAGCCGATGATGAGCACGATGAGAGCTGCCATGATGCCGATGAGGATGGAGACGCGGGCGCCGTACATCGTACGGGCCATGAGGTCTCTTCCCACGGAGTCGGTGCCGAACATATGGGGGAACACCCGCTTGACGAGCTTGAGCTCGGTGGCGCCTTCCGCAGGTTCGGATGGTGCTTCGGCCAGGACGGTCGCGTTCTTGACCGCACCCGTGGCGGGATCGATATCCTTTTCGTAGACCTTCACCAGATTGCCGGAACTCTTCTCGAAGCCGACAACAACGCCCTCTTCGTTCTTTTCCTGCGTAAAGGCATAGGTCTGTCCGCCCTTGGTGACAAACTGCTCGCCCTTCATGATGGCCGTAATGGAGCCGGGCTGCAGGGCGGTGGCGTAGAATCCGTCGAAGTAGGACGACGCCTTGTCGATGAGCGCCTCGCCATCGGAGAATTCTCTGGGGCCCAGTTTCTGGGAGCTTCTGTATTGGTCACCGTAGCTGTAGGGAATGAGCTTCGGTCCGATAAATGCGAAGATGAGAACGGCGATAAAGATGAACAGCGCCACCATGGAGACGTGGTTCGCCTTGAATCTTCTTGCCGCATCCTTCCAGTAGGAAACGCTCTTGCGCTTCTCTACCATGCTCTCCTTTTCGCCTTCGCTGGCGGGTTCAAAATCCTCGGGAGAGAACGTAACAGCCTCCTCGATCGCGGAAGGGTCGACCTGGAACGGGCTGATCTTGCTGAAATCTGCCATCGTTAGGCCTCCTTGTTCGTGAGCGTGATCCGCGGATCGACGATCTTATATGCGATGTCTACGACCAGGTTCATGAAGATGACCAGCGCCGACAGAACGACGGTGGTGGCCATGATCACCGGATAGTCTCTGGACATGACGCACTGTACGTAATATTTACCAAGGCCCGGGATCTGGAACGTGGATTCCACGACGAAGGAACCGGTGATGATACCGGCCGTAACGGGTCCGAGGTAGGTGATGACGGGGATGAGACTGTTTCTGAGGGCGTGCTTGAGCACGATCATCTTGGTCTTTACGCCCTTCGCCCGCGCCGTGCGGATGTAATCCTGGTTGATGGCATCCAGCATGGACGTACGGGTGAGCTTCGCCACGTAGCAGACGTAGTAGAACGACATGCTGATGATGGGCATGACGTAACTCTTCCAGTCCGTCAGCTGGCCGGAATTCGTGGGCAGGATATGCAGTTTGACCGCAAACGTGGCCAACAGCAAGGTCGCCAGAACGAAGCCCGGAATGGCGACGCCGACGGTCGTCATGACCCGGAGAAAGCCGTCCAGCCAGGTGCCCCGGTTATAGGCTGCGATACAGCCCAGGGGGATGCCTATGATGATGGCTACCGCCAGAGAGATGAGTCCCAGTTTGATGGAAAGCACAAACTTGCCCTGATGGAAAATGATGTCCTTGACGGGCGTACCCTCCTGCATCTTGAGCGAAGTGCCCAGATCGCCTTTGAGATAATTGACCACGTAGTTCTTCAGCTGGACGATCAGAGGTTTGTCCAGACCATACTTTGCATTGGCCAGAGCGATCTGCTGGGGCGTGGATTTTTCCGTGAGGAACGGGCTGCCCGGGATCGCGTTCATCAAGAAGAACGTGATCGCCATGATGAGCAGCAGCGTGAGCAGCGCGGCCCCCACACGCTTCAGCGTATAACTAACCATACTCTACTTCCTGTTTCTTAGTTCTACGGGAACGCTTTAATGCGTTAAACGCAATAAAACTACTCCCGCGGCTTAGGGATTTAATAATTATAGCAGAACGCATAAATACACGCAAGCAATTTGCATTTTTCTTCCAGTTGCAATTATTCGCAGATTCTCTATAATTGTTAAGGTAAGACTACGGAGGTATCCATGAAGAAAAGATTCTGTCTGTTACTGATATGCGCCCTTCTGCTCCTTGCCTTTGCCGGATGCAAAGCCAAGACGCCGGAGGAGATCTCAGCGGAAAAATACGAAGCCATGGCGAACGCCTGCCTGACTTTGGTAGAAACGTATAACGACGTGGCGCAGACCGCCATCGACAACGGCTGGGAGGCGGATTTCGAAACGCTTAAGCTGATGGATCAGATCGCAGACCAGGCGGAGGAGATCACAAACGCCGTCAACGCGCCGGAAAACGTGGAAGACGCCAGAAGAGATCAGCTGGCCGCCCTCGCCCAGCAGCTCACGGATCAGCTGACGAACGAAGTCCTGCCCAAGGTGAGCGAACCCTGTCCGAAGACAGGCGTCGAGACCGGGGAATAAGAACTGATCGATCGAGAAAAGCAAAAGCGCTGCGGAAAGCCGCAGCGCTTTTATTGTGCGTTTAAAGATCAGATCCTTCCCATCAGCCGGCCCATGTGCGCCATGGTGCGCAGCAGCTGGCTGGTGTAGCCCATTTCGTTGTCGTACCAGGCGACGACGCGGACTTCGTAGATGTGGGTGCCGCACTTCTGCGCCAGAGTCTGGGTGGCGTCAAACACGGAGCCGTAGGTGCTGCCGATGATATCGGTGGACACGATGGGTTCTTCGTTGTAGCCGAAGGACTTGTTGGTGGAAGCGCGCATCTTCTCGTTGATGCCTTCCACGGAAACGGTGTCCGTCATATCCTTCAGCGTGGCGTCCAGGATCGTAACGGAGCCGGTGCCCACGGGAACTCTCTGGGCGGATCCGATCAGCTTGCCGTCCAGTTCGGGGATGACGAGGCCGATGGCCTTCGCCGCGCCGCTGCTGGCGGGAACGATGTTGAGCGCGCCCGCTCTTGCTCTGCGGAAGTCGCCCTTTCTGTGGGGGCCGTCCAGGATCATCTGGTCGCCGGTGTAGGCGTGGATGGTGGTCATGAAGCCCGTGCGCAGCTCTCTGTATTCGTTGAGGGCCTTCGCCATGGGAGCCAGGCAGTTCGTGGTGCAGCTGGCGCCGGAGACGATGTTGTCTTCCTTCGTAAGGGTATCGTGGTTGGTGCCGTAGACGATGGTGGGCAGGTCGTTGCCCGCGGGTGCGGAGATGAGCACCTTCTTGGCGCCGGCGTCGATGTGCGCCTGGGACTTCGCCTTGCTGGTGTAGAAACCGGTGCACTCCAGCACGATGTCCACGTCGTATTCCTTCCAGGGCAGGTTCTTGGCATCCGCCTGGGCAAATACGGGGATCTTGGTGCCGTCCACGGAAATATGATCCTCGCCGCAGTCGATCACGTGACCTTCATAAGCCTTCTGCACGGAGTCGTACTTCAGCAGATACGCCAGCATTTCCGGGCTGGTGAGGTCGTTGATGGCAACGACGTCGAATCTGGGGTCTCCGAACATCTTGCGGAAAGCGAGTCTGCCGATGCGGCCGAAACCATTGATCGCGATTCTAAGCATGTATATCCTCCTTCATTGACTGAAATAGTTTTGTCAAAAAGCGCTTAATAATTTATTATACCATACCTTCCTGCGCAGTTTTTCGCTTCAGCAGGAAAAAGTACACAAAACACAGCACGATCTGCACAAAAGTGCTGCAGGGCGTGGCCAGCCCCACATGAAACAGCGACACCGGCACCTCTTTGCTCATCAAGTACGACACCGGAATGCGCACGCCGAAGGCTCCGATGATGCTTTGGGTCATGACGAAACGGGTGCGGCCCAGGCCGTTGAAATAGCCGTTGAAGCAGAACAGGAAGCTCGTCAGCAGGCAGTCGATGGCATAGGCCTTCAGATAATCCGCTGCGGCTGCCACCACGTCGGCCTTCCCTGCCGCAAACCAGGACGCCGGGATATCGCCCCGGAAGAAGATAAACAGGAACATAAAGACACCGACGCCCAGCGATACGCCGATGCCGTAGGCCAGCGCCTTCTCCGCCCGTTCCATCTTCCTCGCGCCGTAATTCTGCGCTACGAAAGCGGACATGGCCATGGAGAACGTGGAGGGCACGAGCATCACGAAGGAGCAGATCCTCTCCGCGACGCCCACACCGGCGGAGGGCACCAGTCCCAGGCCGTTTACGATGGCGGCGATGACGATAAAGGACAGGGTGACCAGTACATCCTGCGCGGAAGTCGGGATGCCGATGTGAAGCAGTTCCGTCGCGATGATTCCATCCAGCCGCAGATTCTTTCTCCCGAACGTGAACGGCATGCCCCGCTTCTTCATGATGAGCAGCGACACCAGCACGCTGACGCCCTGTGCGAACACAGTAGCGATGGCGACTCCCTTTACGCCCATGCGGAAGACGCCGGCCAGCAGCAGGTCGCCGCCGATGTTGAACGCGCAGGCGATGGCGACGGTCACCAGAGGCATGGCAGAATCGCCCATCCCCCGGAACATGCTGCCGATGACATGATACGCCGTAATGAAGGCCAGGCCGCCCGCGCAGATCCGGATGTAGGTGACCGTTCCGGCAAACGCTGCCTCCGGGGCTTTCATCAAAGTGGCCAGCTGCGGCGCAAAGACGATGAGCGCGGTCATGATGGCGAGGCAGAAACAGCCGAACAGCACGATCGCCGTTCCGATGATGTCCCCCACCTGCTCCGTGTCTTTCTGTCCGATGGCACGGCCGATCAGCACCGTCATGCCCATGGCGAGGCCCGTCATAAAGCACAGCGCCAGCGTAACGATCCAGCCGCCCGTGGAGACGGCGGAGACGTCGGCGGTCGTGCCGAACGTGCCGATCACCAGCATGTCCACGGCGCCGTAGGCGGTCTGCAGCAGCTGCGACAGCAGGATGGGGATCGCGAACCGGACGAGAGGCGACAGAATTTTTCCTTCTGTAAAGTTATTGATCTTCGTCATATGGTTCTATAAAAAAGGACCGGAATGCGCTTCCGGTCCCGGAAAAAGCCTTTCTTTGTCTAGAACAGCAGCGAACTTGCGATCGCGAAATACACCAGCAGGGAGACTGCGTCCACGATGGTCGTGATGAACGGGCTGGCCATGACCGCCGGATCGAAGCCCAGTTTCTTGGCGATCATCGGCAGGCTGCAGCCGATCAGCTTGGCCACCAGCACCGTCAGGGCCATGGTGGAACAAACGACGGCGGCTACGGTGGTGTTTACGGCTTCGTTGCCGAGGATCATCTTGTCCACGATCATCAGTTTTGCGAAGCAGGCAGCCGCCAGGGAAATGCCGCACAGCACGGCGGTCCGGATCTCCTTCCAGATGACCACCGGCAGATCCTCGAATTCGATGTCATCCAGGGACAGCGCACGGATGACCGTTACAGAAGCCTGCGAGCCCGAATTGCCGCCCGTATCCATCAGCATGGGGATGAATGCGGTGAGCACGACCTGCGCCGCCAGCGCGTTCTCGAAGTGCGTGATGATGATGCCGGTGAACGTGGCGGAGACCATCAGCAGAAGCAGCCAAGGAATGCGGTGTTTGAACAGTTCCCAGGGGGAGGACCGGTAGTACGTCTTTTCCGAAGGCGTAATACCTGCCATGATCTCCATGTCTTCCGTGGTCTCTTCTTCCAGAACGTCCATAGCGTCATCGAACGTTACGATACCGACCATCCTCAGGTCGCTGTCCACGACGGGCAGCGCCAGGAAGCTGTATTTCGTAAACATGTTAGCGACTTCTTCCTGGTCGTCCAGGGTGTTGACGGAGATGACGTTCGTCTCCATCAGGTCGCCCACCTTCACCTCGTCCTTCGCCGTAAGCAATTCCCTTACGGTGACCGTGCCCAGCAGTTTTCTCTCGTCGGTCACGTAGCAGGTGTAGATGGTCTCCTTGTCCACGCCGGTGCGGCGGATGCGGTCGATGGCATCCCCTACCGTCATGGACGGGTGCAGATTGACGTACTCCGTCGTCATGATGGACCCTGCCGAATCCTCGGGATAGCGGAGGATCTCGTTGATCTCCCGCCGCATCTTCGGGTCGGCCTGGGCCAGGATGCGCTTGACCACGTTGGCCGGCATCTCCTCCACCAGGTCTACGGCGTCGTCCACGAACAGTTCGTCCATGACTTCGTGCAGTTCGCGGTCGGAGAAGCCTTCCACCAGGATCTCCTGCTGTTCGGGCTCCATCTCGACGAAGGTCTCCGCCGCCAGCTCTTTCGGGAGCAGACGGAACAGAAGAGGCAGACGTTCTTCGTCCACATCTTCGAAGATCGCGGCGATGTCCGCGGGATTCATGGTGACCAGCACATCTTTGATGGTGGAATATTTCTTTTCTTCCAGAAGCGCTTCGAAAGTGCGCTCAAATGATAATTCTGCCATAACTTATCCTCTCCATTAAAGGGAAATAATAAGATATTGGCAGGTCTGGATAAGTCTATCGGGATCAGAAGGCAGCCACGGACGATCGCGGCGGCTCTGCTAGACTTTGGCCTGCCGATAAACCTATCGTACTTCCGCTATCCATGGTCTTTCCTCCTTCTCTGATTCAAAAAAGTCTCACGAAAACAAACGCATACTGCGCAATGATATCTTACCACGCCCTGCGGACTACCGTCAAACAAAGGGCGGCATTTTGTGCTATACTTTTTTGCATGTGGGACTATCTGGCGAAGACCGAAAAGAACATCCTGATCTACGGCCGCGGCAACGCTGCAGAGGCCATCGTTTCCGAGCTGGCAAAGCGGGGCAAGCGCCCCGCCGGCTTTTTCGCGTCCGACGGATTCGTACGGGCGAAGGAGTTCCTGGGCTATCCGGTCACCTCACTCGAAGAAGCGCTGCAGAAGTTTGGAGCGGACAGCATCGTGCTGCTGGCCTTCGGCTCCCACAGGGAGGACGTGCTGGATCAGATCCAAAATGTCGCCGCAAAGACCGAATTCTTTGCGCCGGACCTTCCCGTCGTGGGCAGCGGGCTGTTCGATAAAGCGTATTACGCCGCGCATGAACCGCAGCTGCAGGCTGCATTCGAACTGCTGGCGGACGATCAGAGCCGCAAAGTTTTCCGGAACGTCGTCTCCTACAAACTCAGCGGAAAAATAGACTTTCTGCAGGACTGCGAGACCTCTTCAGAGGAGAATTGGGCGTTGCTCTCCCCTTCCGCAGACAGATCGTACGTCGACCTGGGCGCCTATACCGGGGACACGGTGCTGGAATACCTCGGTGCCTGCGGCGGTCCCGCCGACCCGCCCATCCTGGCCGTCGAGCCGGAGCCCCGCAACTTCCGAAAGCTGCAGGAGACGGTTGCGGCAGCCGGTCTTACCCGCTGCCGCTGCGTGCAGGCTGCGATCGGAGACCGCACCGGCATAACAGAGATCTCCAAAGGAGCGGGCAGAGGATCGCGCTCTGCCAAGACCGTTCCCGTGGCGGCGCAGACGCTGGATGCGCTGCTGGAAGGGTCACCGGTGGATATCGTTAAGATGGACGTGGAAGGCGCGGAGAGCGCAGCCATCCGCGGCGCCGCCGAAACGATACAAAAATACCGCCCGGCGATGCTGATCTCAGCTTATCACCGGACGGATGATCTCTGGTCTCTCCCCCTGCAGGTGATGGCACTGCGAGAGGACTATAACGTCTATCTGCGCAAGAGCCCCTGCCTTCCTGCCTGGGAAATCAATTATTATTTTGTCTAATCCTCTTCTGCTAACAGCGCCCGGATGCGGTGGTTCACCATGGACAGCGCCACATGGTTGCGGCCCCCTTCCGGGATGATGATGTCCGCGTATTTCTTCGAGGGCTCCACGAACTGCTCATGCATGGGCTTTACCGTCGTCAGATACTGGGTCACCACGGACTCCAGCGTCCGCCCTCTCTCCTCCACGTCTCTCAGGATGCGCCGCAGGATGCGTACGTCCGCATCCGTATCCACGAACAGTTTAATGTCGAACAGGTTGCGCAGGCTTTCGTCGGCAAAGATCAGGATGCCTTCGATGATGATGACCCGCGCAGGCTTTACCTCCACGACTTCCTTCGCCCGGTTGTGGTCGGAAAAATCGTAGACCGGCCGGTGGATGGTAAGCCCCTGCTTTAACAGCTGCAGGTGTTCCACCAGCATATCCGTATCGTAGGCGTTGGGATGGTCGTAGTTGAGCAGACAGCGCTGTTCGTAGGGCATGTCGTCGTGCGCCTTGTAGTAATAATCGTGGCTGATGAGGCACACGGAATCCTTGAATTCCGCTGCGATCTCCTGGACGAGCGTGGATTTGCCGGAGCCTGTGCCGCCGGCAATGCCGATGAGGATGGGTTCTTTCATGGGGGTGCTCCTACTTTTTCTTGGACTTCTTTCCTTCCTTCTCCGGAATCTCCTTCGGGGGCAGTTCGCCCTCCAGCGGCAGTTCTTCATCCGCCGGTCGGTCTTCCTTCGTAATGGTGGAGCCCAGATTGATGACGTCCTTCTCCAAGGAGGCCACCAGGTTCTTGATCTCCGCCAGTTTCTCGGCGCTTACGGTGGTTTCCACCGTCTCGTTGGTATTGTAGAGCACGTTGTCCAGCGTCTTGTGCATCTCCTGCAGACGGGCCTTCAGGTCGTCGATCTGCTCGGGAGAAGTGAATTCCTTCAGAGCCGCATCTTCCGCAGGCGCAGCCTTCGATGCATGCCGTTCCTCGTGAGCGGAGAGTCTCGTCTCGTCCGTCAGTTCATATTCGGAGATACCGTCTACGACGACGCAGTCCCAGCCCTTATGCTCCTTTACGTACGCTGCGAAATCCCGCTTGGCGTCCATTTCGCCGTGGACCAGGAAAATGTCGTGGGGCTGCTGCGTAAAGCTGGAGATCCAGTGGTACAGGGCGTCTCTGTCCGCGTGACCCGAGAACCCTTCCAGGTTGTGGATCTGCGCCTTTACGGCGATATCTTCACCGAACAGTTTTACCTCCTGGATGCCCTCGATCAGGGAGCGTCCCAGAGTGCCTTCGGCCTGGTAGCCGACGAACACGATGCTGTTGGCCGGATTATACAGATTATGCTTTAAGTGGTGACGGATACGGCCTGCATCGCACATGCCGCTGGCGGAGATGATGATCTTGGGCTTCGTGTCCACGTTGATCATCCGGCTCTCGTCGCTGGTGCGGGTGAAGTGCAGGTTGGGGAAATCCAGGGGATGGTCGCCCCGCAGGATGAATTCCCGCATCTCGTCATCGTAGGTCTGGGCGTTGTTCTTGAAGATCTCCGTCGCCTGGGCAGCCATGGGGCTGTCGACATAGACATGGACATCCTTCAGCGCCTGCTTGTATTCGCTGTTGCCGTCGTAGATCCGGTTGAGCTCGAAGATGAGCTCCTGGGTACGGCCTACCGCAAAGCTGGGGATGACGACGTTGCCGCCCCGCTTGGTCGTCTCCACGATGATATCCAGCAGCTTTTTAATGCTGGTTGCGTTCTTTTCGTGCAGCCGGTTGCCGTAGGTGGTCTCCATCACAACGTAGTCGGCTTTGTGGATGATGACGGGGTCACGCAGGATCGGACGGTCCGTCATGCCCAGGTCGCCGGAGAAGACGATCTTCTTGCTCTTGCCGTTCTCTTCCACCCACAGCTCGATAATGGCGGAGCCCAGGATGTGGCCGGCGTCGTTGAACACGATCTTCATCTGATCGTTGAGCGCGAACAGCGTATCGTAGAGCACCGGACGCACCAGCTTTAAGGTGTCCAGCGCATCATCCGCCGTGTAGAGAGGCTCCACCAGCGCGTGTCCAGCGCGCTCGGCTTTGCGGTTCTTCCACTCCGCTTCCTGTTCGTGGATGTGGGCGGAATCCTTCAGCATAACGTCCAGCAGATCCGCCGTAGCGTCGGTGCAGTAGATCTCGCCCTTAAAGCCCTGTTTTACCAGCAGCGGCAGTCTGCCGCAGTGGTCGATATGTGCATGAGAAAGGACCACGCATTCGATCTCCGCGGGGTTGAAGGGGAACGGTTCCCGGTTTCTGGCCTCTTCCGCCGCGCCGCCCTGGAACTGTCCGCAGTCGAACAGGATCTTGTGCTGGTCCGTGCTGATCATATGGCAGCTGCCGGTGACCCCGGAAGCTGCACCGCAAAATGTGATCTTCATTCGTTCGTTTCGCCTTTCTGTTTCAATTACTCCTATACAAAACTAGTATACCACAAAACCACATAGAATAATACTTGCATCCAATGCCCTTCCGGTCGTATAATAGATTGTCGTTATCAGAATATGCGGATGTAGTTTAATGGCAAAACAGCAGCTTCCCAAGCTGGAATCGGTGCAGAACCAAAACGCTCATTTTTCAATACATCTCAGCATCGATTTTCAGACATCATCTCAATTGTCAGACTATATGTAACACTATGTTTTTTCTTGCGGATGTAGTTTAATGGTAAAACATGGCCTTCCCAAGGCTAGGTCGAGGGTTCGATTCCCTTCATCCGCTCCAACGAAAAACCCGTTGTGTTTTCACAACGGGTTTTCTTTATCATCTCTCAAACTGAGGTGGTCGCTTCTGATGGTTTGCTGGAGCATTATAGATCTTACTTTGTTTAATCAGATAGCTCTGTACACTTTTTCTCTCCCCGATCACCCGGGAATAATACCAGTTCGCAAATTCGTCTGCGCTGATCCGATACATTTTACCGATCTTTACTACTGGTAGTTCCCTGGTAGCGATCATCTGGTCGACAAGAGGACGAGAAACCTGTAACACATCACATATCTCTCTTACACCTAAGAACAGACCATATTTTTCAACGATCGTGTCCATAAAAGTTTTCTTCAGCAGGTACGTTTCATTATTTGTCATATTACTGTATCCTTCTTTATATTTAATCTATCACACTACAATCAACGACTATTTTCATCTTTATTCTGTCTTTTTTCAGACCTGTGTTCCTGCTTATGTTTCGCCTGCCACTCGGCAAACGCCTTTTTCCCTTCCTCCGAATCGTAAAAATCACGCAGCATCGGGAGCATGCTTCTGGCGAGTGAATCAATCACATGATTCGGAATTCCATTTACTGTGCCATCCGCTGGACGATCTATTCTGTCTTTCACTTTTCCTTCTCCTTTCTGCATATCTTTACGCTATGGGGCTTCCACACATTCAGGGACTGTCATGCCCAAACTTATTAGGCAGGCCTCGTCGACTTCTGCCATCTGCGCTCGGGTCAGCCGGCCCAAATACGAAAGGACCCGGCACTTGTCGATCGTCTTGATCTGCTCCAGGGAAACCATGGATGGGTCCCGCAGACCCTTGACCCTCGCAAAATACTTATGCGTCGGAAGTTCCGTTTTCTTCAACTGCGTCGTTATCGGTGCAACGATCAGTGTCGGGCAATAGATATTGCCATCGTTGTTCTGAAGAACCAACACCGGTCTGGTTCCGCCCTGTTCGCTTCCTTTCCATGGATTCAGATTGGCCAGATAAATGTCGCCGCGGCGATAGGTCCAGTCTCCCGAGTTCTGTGGATTTCTTTTCTGATAACTCTTCATATCTCACGTAACCCTTTCTTTATGTAACGGCAGGTAAAAACCTGCCTTAAAACGTCCTCTCGGGACGATTCTTTTTCTTATGATCTTCCCGTATTTGCCCTCGGCTCCCCCGGAAACACAGGAATCGATCCTGCGGGAATTCATCAGGCGTCCGGCAGCTTACCGGATCCATAGGCCGTTCTACCCCTCCGTGGTTCTCACCGAGCCGTCCGAAGACGGAAGTCTCATTATGCTGCAGCAGCTCTTCGCCATACGCCGGATGCTGTCCGGCGATTACAGACCGGTGTCCGCTCAGATCGAAAGACCGTCTTCGCGATTGCCGCTGATGTTGCTCCCTGCTGCAGGGTCGTACCTGATGACTGTATATGCAGTTGTCAAAGTTCTTTTCTCAATTCCGTAACGACCGGTGGTCGTTACGAATACATTTTAAAAAGAAAATGGACGACTGGCGTGGGCCTTGCAGGCCCGTTCGATGGCCCTCATAGGCCCTACAGATTCTTTGCGATCATCGACAGCTGAAACGCAGCAGACTGCAGCTGCATGCTGATGTTCTCGTAGTTGATACTCCTTCCAAGCAGGAGATAATCCGTGCTGACGTGCAAGGTCGTTGCAAGGATCACCAGCAGGTCGATGGAACAAGCTCTTGTTCCCCTCTCCATCCTGCTGATATGCTGCTTTTCAACGCCGACTAGAATCGCCAGTTCTTCCTGCGTCATTCCGATCTGCTCACGGCATTCCTTGACTCTTCTTCCAAAGTCCAGCTGATTAAAATACATGTCTTCTCCTTTCCGCAGAGCGCCGGAGAAGACACGACACCCGTACGAAGCAGAGGAAGGCAAAAGAAAAAGCACCGTCGAAATCGAACCACCGGACAGGAAATGAATTCCCATCTCGGGTTCGGCTTCGTACGGTGCCTGGTAGATTCTCAACCGGAGATTTCTCTGGCTGCTCCGCTTACGCGATTAAAAGTCGTTCGTATTATTTATTTGTGACCGCAGCCTCCGCTGCAGCGTTCTGAATAAAGCCGTGTCGATCGTCTGATCGAACTTACACTTCCGGCATTTGACCCGGATCAGATAATGCTCGTGCCCATAAACATCCAGCAGGTAAAAACCGCAGATCGGACAACGGATGGATCGCAGCTGCATCGTGCTTGCCAATAGCATGGACTGCTCCAACTTGCTCTGAACTGCCGGACCGACCACCCGATATTTACTGTTCTCCATAGCACAGTTTTCTATGTATGTATTCTTCGATCGGCCTGCGTTCGAACAGATCCAGTTCCTGCAGCCGCAGATAGAACGCCGTGTAGGAAACACCCAGGATATCGGCCATCTTCTGGATGAGCAGTTTCTGATCCTGTGCCAGTACGCCGTCATCATACAAGATGACCCTGTTGTTCTTCGTATGGCGCCGTAGCACTCTCTTCACCAGAAACTTCGGCATCAGCAGGCAGGCTGCAGCCCTGTTTGCAAAGCACTCATTGACCGACATCATCTCGGAAAGCATGTCCTCCGTATAGACCATCTCCGGGTCAAACTCACTATGAAAAGCAGCGACCGGACTGGACTGAATCGGAACGTGTCTTCCCAGAATATCGTGCGCTCCCTCGTGGGCGATAGAAAACCGCTTACGGGCGCTCTCCTTCTGACTTAACAAATATTTTTCGATTACCACTGTTCTTGCGGGAAAAACCACGCTTTCCAGCTTGTTGTTTCTTTTGACCATCAAAGGTCTTTCTCCGTCGGACAGAAAAGCGATCCTGCCGGGATCTTCTTCTGCAAATGTCTCGTAGACGATCGGAACTCCCAAATACTCCTGCACAAAGGCTTCGATATCCACACACGTAACATTTGTATAATGCTTCCGCTTAAAGAAGTCTTTGACCATGGCTTCGCAGAGGTTCTCGATCTCATTTGTCGACGTGAATTTCTTCACTCCTTACACCTCCTCGTTAAGCCATCACGTACCAAGCGTGACCAGCTCGATAAATATATTTCTCCGCACTACCGATCAAGACCGTGTAGCGAATTCCCTCGTATTCTCCATCGGGAGAAGCGCAGCTGTGAAGCACCCGGTCGATCTTCCAGACCCGACCATCTTCCCATGCGACAGCCAGCGGAACGACTTCGCCGTTCTCCGTTCTCTCGCTATCCACTTGAACAAAAACCTGTTTCAACTCGCTGCCCTCCCGGCTCTGTTTACATCAAATTCTTTTGATGCCCCAAGTATAACAAACATATGTTCGCGCTTCAAGGATGTTATCACCAACAAAAAAAGACTTGCCTAGATATTTAGGCAAGTCTTACCATGAGCACTAATATTCTTACTTATTTCTGGTGAATCCTCTAGGGATTGTTGACGAGTTTTTCAAAGCCTTTATTATTGCCCAAATTATCATTTTAGGAATAGTTAAAGAGGGCTCCAAACACCCTCGTTCTCCCATAACACTCCTATCCCCTACTGTTCATACTATTCCCACTCTTCAACGAACAGCGAATGGTTGCAAAGGTAATAAATATTTGGCAAAATAGGACTAACAAGTAGTCGTATAGGATGGAGTACGGGCGAAAGCCAGGGGGCGGTTCGAATCCGCACGCTTGTTAGAACAGGCCAGCAATGGTCTGTTTTTTTATACAAAGAAGTTAGTATAGCGGGCGGCAATAATATTTAAACCAAAATATTGATATTAACGGGCGGTTGGCCTGCATTTCGTATTTGTCAGACAGACCGGAACTAGGCTCTTTCGATAAATGAAGTTTGTTTATATCTTTCGGTGCTGCACTTTGTAAGCGCCGAAAAGAACTCGGATATACCTAGGGCATCCTTTCTGAATTCAGCGGTTTTTCTGTTAGTTTCATATCGGATCTTGAAAACGGAAAAGCTACGGCTGAATTAGTGCAAGATCGATAATGCATTAAGACAAACCCCTCCCCTGTTTTGGAACCTAACAGTGAGAGGGGGTCTTCTTCAATTTAGCACTTTACAAGGCAGCAATTATTTCGATTTTAGAGAGATATTAAAGAATCGCCATGCTATTTTTTCTTTTTATTTTGGTAAGAAGATGTCAATTCCATCATCTTGCGGGCATAAGTAGGCCCATCAATCTTTTCCTTAGAATACTGTTTCATTAATTTGTCAACTTGGCGCTTTAATGCTTTTCTTTCGTCCTTAGGTTTTCCAAATCCAAATAAACCCATTATAGACCCTCCTTTTTTCCTTTATAGCTAATTATATCATTGTATTATCCCACAACAGTACTTGCTCCAGGTATTATCCCACTAAGTACAGTTAGAGCTGCTTGAATGTAGTTCTCATCAATGCCACGTTTAAGCAGTTCCTTAAATATTGCCTTTCCTACAGTGGAAAAATAAAATATACCAGCTCCGCATAGCCCCAGAAGAATCACTAGTGAGATATCGTCAATCTTCGTGAAGTCTATTGACATTTTCAATGTCCACCTTTTCTGAATTGTCGCCTTTACCAAACAGTTTTGCTAATCCTGCAACTACAAATGTTCCCAAAGCCATTATGCCTAGACCTATACCCACAGCAAGAGGTGAAATGGAACTACCGTTGTTATCAATGGGTTCATCTACAACTGTTGTCGGATCAGGTTCGTCCTTTTGTAATTTGGCAAGTGCCTTAGCTTCCTTTAATCCGTTCCTGTACTCTTCAATTTTCTCAGGACTTGTATCTATAGCAGACAGAATTTTATCAGAGTCCCAAACAGGAAACGCCCAGCTCCTATGAGCGTAACCGCCATAGCCATTATCATGGGCACTATACTCTCCGAATTCTTTACCTTTTTCCGTCAGATTATAATTGCCTGGTTTACCTTCAAGAAATCCTTCTTCTTTAAGCATATGGTTTGTTTCTTGGCCAGAGAGTCCAAGTCTCTGACCAAGAAGTCTTGCCGATTCTTTCATTTTGCCCTCCCCTCTATTTGTCAGTTTCAAATTGATACTCTTTTTCGAGTTCTGCTAAGCGTGCTTTTAAATCTTCATATTCAGCACGCTTTTCAGCGTAGTTCTTTCTTTTTAATTCACTGATTCTGTTCCAGGTACGACCTCCATCTTTAGACAAGTAGGTTTCAGGATTAATGAGTCTGTCGGTGCTGGCATCAGATCCTTTCTTTTTTAGCACTAAATCGAAATCACATGCATAGGCTGTAATCACAAAGTCATCGATGGAAAATGAATCTCTAGAAAACTTATTTCGAAGTGACTGGGTTTTATAACCAAGAAACTTTGCTAGAACTGCAAGGTCAATCTCACCTTGATCCATCATCCATTTAATTATGCTTGCCTGAGGTTTTTGATCAATTTGGTCATACGCATCTTCATCTGTCAGTTCTTTTTCTAATGATTGTGAAGTCTGATTCGATGTGCTGCCTTTCTTGACAGCCTTTACCTTGTCCTTTTGTGATGAACCTTTCGTACTAACTGTAGCAGCAACACCTTTCACTAAAGCTTTACCACTTACCATTAATAGAGCATCGATATAATTCATTTGGGCCTCCATGAATAATCATTTCTAGACCTATGATAAATCATAACGAAATGCATGTCAACTCAAATTGAGTATATATTTATAATTAATTTGAGTTTATCGATAGGATATTTTGTACTCTTAAATCTTCAATTAGTTGACTATACAAAAGTTGTCTAAGATTTGGATATATAAAGAATTTGAGGAGTTGATCTTTGAAGGCTTGATTTGAATGGCGATTTTGAGGGTCTAATTATACTTTTCAGCCCACCTTTTCTTGTTCAGTCTGACTATTGATTTACGCGACTTTGTCCTGTTCGGCCGAATATCTGCCTTATCCATATATAAACTCCTTTCCGAGAACATCAAGCTTTCGTTATAGGAGCTGTAATTTTTGCGAAAACATCCGCCAGAAATATGATGTGTTTTTAGCCACTACCTATGTACGCTTTGTTTATAACAGACTTGATTGGGCCGTTCGGCTTAGTTATAATGAATATAGTTAATGTTCGCCGTTCGGCTTAATTAACATCTATTATTTATAATAAGTTCGTTCGGCGAATAAAGGTTATTTATATGATCACAGATGCAAAATCCTTCGGAGCTGCGCTTCGTCAGCGCCGGAAAGAACTCGGATATACCCAAAGCTTTCTTTCTGAATTCAGCGGCTTTTCAGTCAGTTTTATATCGGATCTTGAAAACGGAAAAGCTACAGCTGAATTAGGTAAAGCACTCTACCTTGCAAACCTGTTGGGACTCGACTGCAGTCTTACAAGGAGGGGTGACTGATGAAGGATCTCATCGTCAGCATCGAGCGAAATGGGAAGATGGTGCCTGCTGGTACGATAAGCGACAGCAATGTTTCTGATGCTAGGTTTCAGTATTCAGAGGAATACCTTCAGTCGCCGGATGCCTGCAGCATTTCGATCAGTCTTCCTCTTCAGGTACAACCTTTCTCCCCTATTCAGACGGCAAACTATTTCGAAGGGCTTCTTCCGGAGGGCTTTACGAGAAGATCCGTGGCGCAGTGGATGCGTGTGGATGAAGGCGATTACCTCTCTATCCTACACGGGCTTGGACGGGAATGTTTGGGAGCGGTCAGCATAACAGAACCTGGAGAAGCGCTTCAGGCTTCTTATGAAAGGGTCACCGAAGAACAGGTGCAGCAGCTCGCATCAGAAGGCGCTTTAAAGTCTGCCGAACTTGTGACTAAATCCCACCTATCCTTGACTGGTGCAAGCGGTAAGGTCGGACTGTATTATGATGAGCCGGAGAACGCCTGGTACCTTCCCCGGGGAACAGCGCCAAGTACACATATCGTAAAACAGAGCCATATCCGTCTGGATGCGATCGTGACCAACGAACAGCTTTGTCTTCTGACGGCCCGGCGGTGCGGAATCACGGTTCCTGACAGTTTCATCATTAACACAGGCGATGGCAGCGATGGTGAAGTGCTGTTTGCAACAGAGCGGTACGATCGTGTGTTCCCCGCAGTTCCCAGGACGGTCGACAAGATCCCCTGCCCTCTCAGACTCCATCAGGAAGACTTTGCGCAGGCGCTGGGGATTCCTTCTGCAGCAAAGTACGAGCGTGAATCCGGCCATTACATGCGGGATATGTTTGATATTTTACGGAGATACTCTTCGGATCCGATCATAGATCAGCTTAAGCTATGGGACATGATCGTCTTTGACTATCTGATCGGCAATACGGATGCGCACATCAAGAATTTCTCACTGCTGCACAGCCCGGATATGAAACAGGTCCGGCTTGCCCCTGCCTATGACATCATCAGCACTACGGTGTATGAGCAGAGCACACGGGATATGGCTTTTAAGATCGGCGGAGCATTAAGCATTGATGATATCATGGCGGATAGTTTTCGAATGGCTGCAGAACAGGTCGGCCTAGGTAGAAAAATGGCAATGAATCGTTTTGATGACATGCGGGAACGCGTTATGCCGGCATTGCTGCAAGCGACAGAAACGCTTGTGACTGCAGGATATTCGAAGGCATCGGAGATTGCGGAACAAATACTAAGCACTGGAGGAATCGCTAAATACTAGTCGTGCTTTTGATTGTTCTGTGATTATTAGTTATTTCTAGTGCTGTGAATATAGCGAAACCGCAGAAAGGCCCCCTACTATGCAACTATATACCATTATCGCCTTGCTGATGCTGTGTCTTGCCGTATTAGTAGGTGTCGTTAAATTCTGTATCCGTCTGAACATCTTACGAGAATTTGGATCTACACCTTTGCAATTGTTTTCGATTGTAGTCGTGATAGTCGCAACTATATTGTTATTTATGCTACTAAGAAGTAGCCATTAAGGAAGGCTTAGGTGTGAAATATGAAGTCTATTGATTTTTACAATTTAACAAGGACAATGCTTGATACTCTTGCTAAAGAAAGAGGTGTTCGTAATATTGCGAGATATTACGATTTGACGGATTATTCAAAGGGTAGCTTCTTATTGTCTTACTCAGGTAAATCTCAAATATTCGCTCAAATGGCTTTTCATGCTCAAAATGCCACAATGATTTCTAACATCGTGAATTTTGAGAGAAATCTGAATTTTCTCGATAAAACATTATGTGGTTTTGACCCTGCCGCCTTTCTACAAAAGTATCCAATAGATAAGCGAGAGGATAGTGTTCTTAGATTAGTAGAAGACCTTCGTTATAGTGAAGCTACTGATGAAGGACTTATATGGAGAACAGATAAGAATAAAACTGATAAAAAGGATTCTTTAATTAAGAGGTATTCGAATACTCTGATTGAGAGTGCGGAATTTGTTAACTCGTTCAAAGATAAAAAAGCTTTCTTAGACGATTTGCTGGATCATTACACGAATAAAGATTATAAGAGCCTCATTAAATACTTCCGTAGCAGAGTAACAGTTGGATTTAGCGTTGCTCTTACATGCGACTTCTTAAAGGAGTTTGATAAACACTTCTGTGATTTGCCGAAACCCGACATACATATCAAGGATACATTATGTTCTTTGTACGGGCTTAAGCAAAATTACTATTCAGGGGAAAAGAAAGAGTATGAGTGCATAGCGACAATGCAGACTATTACTCGTGAAATCAATGAGTCTCTTGATTCGAAGCAGAAAATTACCGTGTATCAACTGGACAGAATGATTTGGCTAATTTGCTCGGGTAATTTCTTCCTTGATGCAAGGCTTAACAAGGAAAAGTATTTGGAAGCCGTAAAAGGATAATGTGTTTCATTTTTCTTTCTTCTGACGCCAACAGTTATAATACTAAACCAATACCTGCTTTTTGTTATTCTGCAACCCTACTCAATTCTTCCCACACTTTCACCATGGCATAGGTATCCAACTCGCAGTATTTTAGCAGGTTGTTTCGAGCTTCCTGCTGATCTTCTGCGTTCATGTCCTTGATCTTTGGAAACAGCGTCATAGCCTCACTTCCATTATGGACACCTTGCAAGTTGTGATAGTTCAGGCTCAGATCATCGGGGAAGATTGCTGGCAACACGCTCTTGATCGAGAAAGATCCGCCCATAGCCCGGTTATAGTAATAGCCCGACTGGAACGGCACCAACAGATCCTTAATATTGTCGCGAATGTTCAGAAGATGTTCCGCAAGATCCGGAAATGCTGCTGCCAGTTCTTTCAACCTGGTGCACTCAAAAGCCTTGTTGTACGCCGTGACGCAGACGTTCATCGGAATGTCCCGGCAAAGCTGCTCAGCCAAAGCGCGCCTTGGATCCGGGCCGGATTCTGCCAGAAACTCTTTGTGCTTTAATGTGCCGCCTTCAGTCTCGATATAATGCAGCGAATACTGGAACGGGATCTGCATGTACGGACGTGTACCCGCATACAGAGGAACTGGTGGCTGCATCGTCTCGAAATCCAGGAAGTACAGTGGATAAGAAAGCGTATTTAAAAAGTCCCGTATCCCGGCTTTATCTACATACGTGCCTTTATCGGCCAATGCATATTCCATTTGACGAAGCTGCTTCTCATTACTGATCTCTGCGTGATTTAACAGATCTCTGTAACTGATCCAGCCTTTGCGGTAATAATCGATCTTCTTGCTGAACCACAAACGATATAATTGGAAGACAGACTCTTCAGGGATATTTCTGGAGCAATATTGCCAAAATGCACACTTGTACGGCTTGTTGCAGTTAACACTAAGATCTATATCCGGTTCTTCTTTGGAATTCAAGATCCTTTCCGCGATGGCAACATTGGTTTCGATATTCAGGATCTCTGTTGAGACAGCTTCTGCAACATCAGAAATAAAGAACAGCTGATTCAGATCCAACGTGCCATCAAAGACATAGTCGCCGTTCAGGCAGACCAGATAGGTGCCGGTCACATTGACGCCGCAGTGCTCCAGGACATATTTCTGATAAGAAATGTCTGCGATATACACTTGCTTATCGTCTGTGACATTACCGTAGTCGTCGACGTGCTTTGTGGAGCTCTTGACTTCATAGATAGCCCAGCCGCCATCCTCTTTTCTAAGAATGTCGACAGCACAATACAGACCGTTGTATTCGAACGAAGCCTCACAGATACTCTGTGTGCCTTTCTTCATCTCTTCGGCAGTGCGGTTCATCATCGCCTTCAGATCGATCTTGCCGTCTGCGCCGTATTCCGTCACTTCAACATAATCACCGAACAGTCGCATGGCAAGATCGCCGACCATGTTGCCGGCATCCATCCTTGCCTGGACGCTGTCATCGATGAACATATCTTCCGGCTTATATTTCCTGAGCCAGGCGATCTTGGCGCATTGCCACAGACCGCAGTATTTTGATTTAGACAAATACACCATGCTATTTTGAAACAACTCCAAATGCCTTTTGAACTTCAGGATCCGACAGATAGTATCCTGTCTTTATTATATCTGCTGCGGTCTTCCAGTCATAGACGGATATTTGACATAACATGTTCATCAGATCGGGAATGGTCGCAATCTTAGCGAGTCCTGCCCTACAAATACTGAGCGCACCTGAGTATGGCCAATCTTCAACATCGTATTTGCGCCAGGTGTTTTCAAGCTGATCTTTCATCATGCACACCCCTGCATTATCGAGACAATCCCCTTGATGGTTGATCAGGAAAATGAACTCAAAGGCTGCTGCAAGACTCTCTTGTACGATCCCGCGGTACTTTTCGATGGATCCATGGTTCCATCTGTAAGTTTTCCCGTGGTTTCTGAACAAATTGTAATGGAATGCATGGAATGACTCATGTGCAAGCGTTTCCCAGAAAGCAATCTTATAGTCGATGCCTTCTTCGCCACAGAATTCCGCGATTGCCTTATTGTACAGTGTTATTGTTCCGATTTTATCTGCGTTGCCGGATGCTGCTCTAAACTCTCCAAGAATCCGCTGTTTAATTGTTATCGGTTCATCTCTTGAAAGGATCTCAACCGGTTCTCCAGAGTCCAAATACCGGTCAATACACCTATTAATGCCCAGGTCCGTATTGCTAATTCCAAGACGAACTTTTTTCTCTTTAATCACGACTTTATCAGAGAATTTGATATCCACCCCGGAAACATCGATAGGCGGCACCTCGTAGTCGAAGCAATGCTCGTCCCAAAGGCTCTTATCCGACCAGTAGAAGACATGTCTTACACAATCCTGAAGTCTCTTTGCGAGTTCCTTGACAGCGTACTTATGTTCGGGTCCTGTAGCACGGAACATCCCGGTCTTCGTGTCGATCCAATGATCTAAAGAGAAACCTATTTCATGTCCTGTAAAGTTCTTCATACTCTTCGCCTCCATATATATCTGGCTCTGTATCTGAAATTATAAAAAAGCGAATGCACCTAAAGTGGTGCATTTGCTGATGCGCATGGCTACAAGTCCGAACTGTTGTCCGTCCATCGCTTGAAAGATTTAAATTGACTTACGTCAAAGTTAAACAGCTTCGTATGATCCTCAATGACAAGGCCGTCCCAAAATGCCACGCCCAAACATTCTCCGTTCGGCAAATAGAACATCTCGGGGTCATCATCGTCAGATAGTAAATCAATATCGTATAAATAGCGACCGTCAACTGTGATCGCAAAGCCCATGCCTATCGGCGTGCCAGGATCATCCGGGACGAAGTCGATCAGCTCAAAGTCCATCTCGGAGATCGGCACTCTTCTAGGGGGCTCCCCATTCTTTTCCAACCACTTCGAATACGCATCTTCAAAATCTTTCGCTTCAAAGACCTCGAATTGAATCGATGACCATTTCATTTTTACACCTCCATATTGAAATTATATGCAAGCACTGCCTTCGATAGTTCCCTTTTCAGCAGTACCTATCCTAGAACGATTTCCTTTTTACTTTTTCATTTTACCGATCCTGTATCTGAATTATAAAACAACGAATGTACCTAAAATGGCACATTCGTTGAAGAACATGACTGCTATTTATATTTCTCTACTGCTTTTTCGAGTGTTTCCTTGACTCTGCTCCGCAGAAATTCCGGAGATACTACCTCTACGGAATGGACATACTGCAGCGCCCAGAATTCCATGGCATTTGGCGAGGCGATGATGCTGACACTGACTTTGTCCGGATCAACCGCAACCGGATTGATCCGGATATCCCTGCCGAACCATTCGATCAATTGGTCGATGGCATCCGTATTGGCCAGGAGTTCGATGCGCGTCGGTCTGTCCGTAAACAAGTAAGGGAGCCCTGTTGAAAGTTCCTTGTAATCGATACCTTTCTCATATCCCGGGACACTTCGGATCGGAGTTGCCGGAACGTCCAGGATCTCCATGTTAGTAATGCGGTCCAGCTTGTGGAAGGCCATATTCTGCCACTTCTCACTGAGAGCCATCAGATAGTAGCGCTGGTTGCTCAGGACCATCTGATACGGACTCATGATATGGTGCGCGCTCTTGTGCAGCTTCTTGTCAGCGCCGTACTTATTGTAGTCGTAGCTGATCTGCCTGCCGCTCTGAATTGCCTCATCAATCAATTCTATGTTGTAGAACAATGCCTGATTGTCCGTTTTGTTCCAGTCGTTTACGGAGTAGATGCTTTTTACGCCGGACTTGAAATACTTGTTGGAAAGTCCGCAGATGCGCTCGATCAGATCTTTGGAATGCGCAGCGGAAATGTGACGGCTGCAGAGGATGCCGTCGATCAGAAGGTGAAGTTCAGAGTTTTCGAAATCGCGGCTTGTCAAATAGCTTCCATTTCGTCCGGAGTCGATGTCTACACCGGCTTCTTTCAACAACGACAGGTTGCGGCTGATGGCCTTGCGTTCGATCACGATACCATAGTCCTTTTCCAGATGCTTCGCGATATCTTCCTGTGTAAGGGGATGATCCGCATCGCTGTATTCCTCCAAGATCTGAAGTATTCTGATCAGCGCCAGTTTCTTGGGTTCAAAGCCTTCCATACCTGTTCTCCTTCCGGAAGTTTTTTTTCATTATATCATCTTCCGAAAGATATATGAGTTTTCGATGGAACTTCCTCCCCAACTGTGTTTTGTGAAATTCACACCACAAGGAGTCACAAACTGAAGTTCCCAGCCTTTTTCACCCAATGCAGCAAGGGTTGTTTTGTAGAGTCCTGGCTTTTCTTCCTCAAGTTCAAGTTCCCCGATTAGTTCTTCCGAAGGCCGGCCCACATAGTACAGCTTTCCATCTTTCGTTGTTACTCGCAGCGAGGTTCTGTCATTAAATTCAATGTAACGGTACTTCATATTCATTTCCTCCTTAAAGAAAACCTATCGGGCGCCTCTCTGATTTCTTGATGTCAGGAAGCTCAATATCTTCTGCACAAATCGTAGAGACGTTTTTCCGAGTCACTTTATCCAAATCCATATCCAGCAGTCTCTCTGCCTGTGCCATTCTTGCTTTCTCCAGGATGTTGCGGACAAATCTTCCGTTTCCGAAATCCGGTTGTGTCTTGGCCAAATCGAACACTTTAACAAGTTTCTCCTGCACATCTTCCGATAAAGTAATCCCCTTTTGGGCAGCCGTATGAGCTGCAATCTCACAGAGCTCCTTAGTGCTGTAGTCCGGGAATGGCACATGATACGCAATCCTGGATCTAAGACCTGGGTTTTTATTCAAGAACGCTTCCATCTTGTCTGTATAGCCAGCAAATATCACAACAAGTTCATCCCTATTGTTTTCCATTTCCTGCACGATCCGTGTTGATGGCTTCATCACCGTATGAACCGTTTCTGTCGTCTACAAGAGAATATGCTTCGTCTATAAAAAGAACCCCGCCCTTCGCTTCCCGGAATTTCTCCTGTACGATATTGGCAGTCCATCCCACGAACCTACCAACCAGGTCGCCTCGGCCTACTTCCACAAGGTGCCCGATGGACAATAACCCGTTATCCTTCATGATCCTCGCAAAGAGCCTTGCGACAGTAGTTTTCGCCGTTCCGGGGCTGCCGGAAAAAACCATATGCATGGAAGGATGGTCTTCCTGCATGCCTTTATCAGCAAAAAGTACTTGTGCTTTTCGATACTTGATTGCTCGGTCGATTATTTTCTTCGCCTCTTCAAGGCCGATCATGTTCATGAGTTCTTCGTAAGCGTTGCCTTTATAACCAGCCTTTTGGACCTTGCGCGAAATGGTCTCCATTTCTTTATATTGCGGGAAGATCTTTGTTTTCAGTTTTCCGTTGTACCATTCATCATAGATGTTTCTCAAATCGGCGGTAAGATATCCCTCCCCCGGTTCAATCCTGCGTAACAGGTCCTTGTCGATCCGGACACAGTCCTCTTTTGCCATCTGCTTCAACAGATTCACAGCCACTTCGTCTTTAGCGAAGGATTCCTCAATTTCGACCAGGGTCATATCGCCAAGATGCTCAAAAAATGCGTCTCTTACTTTTACGCATTCGCGCGGAAGGCAGAGGATTGTAAGCACCTGGTGGCGAAACCTTTTCATATAGTCACATATAATCTCTGTATTCTCGACTCCGCTATGAGCCAGATCTAACTCACTTTTATTTTTATGGTCGTATTGGATGATGATAGCCCCTCCTTGATTGCTGCTATACAATTGATCAAAGAACCGAAGATTGATTTCCATATCACCTTGGATATTTGAACAGCAATATCGTTTGTTTTGTAGGCGCCCCATTCCATATAACGTCTGAAGCAGGATCCGGCAAGTGCCGTCACATACTTCGCGGTCATTTGTGCGGATAAGATACTGCACAGGATGACCGGAAAACCGCTTGTTATTTTGACCTTCACAAATTCTTTCCATCTCGGGCAAAAGGCTATTGCTTACAAGCAGACGCTCTGCTTTGGCGAACACCTGTTTGGGCTTTTCGTCAGTATCGATCATCTTTTCTGTGAATTTGACATCAGAATGCCAGTCTTCCAAATAATCTAAGTTATATTTCTTTTTAATCATATCCTCATTATCTATAAACCCCCGATGGTCTGCCGTACTCAAAAGATACTCAAGGGTTCTGTACGTAACTTCTTCTGTTTTGCACTGCGAAAGAACCAGCCCTATTTCTTGCAAAAAGGCGGAAACACTGTTCTTTACATCGATCTGCGATCTAGCGATGATTCCAATGATAGCGGACTGACAAGAGAGCGTACTGACAAAGAAAAAAGCATCCTTTTTGAAATCACTATTGAAAACACTGCTTTTGATTCCAATATACTCTGCTTGATCCTCTCGACTCATTTCCCGATTATCCTGACCTTTTACTGTCGCGGCAGCTATAATACGTCCTTCGATTTTATAGAATTGCATCTGTTTGTTCCTCATTAATTCTGAGCCTGTTTACATGTTGATTCTACCGCTCGCAATGTACCATATTGGGGACATCCAACCAAATCCCTATTGACGAATTCTTTATTATCCCTAAGGAAATTTAGGAACTCTACATAAATTTGTTTTTCTTCGTTAAACTCATTTCTGCGACCTTATGAAGACCGAAAACTGTCAAACGCCTTCACGGAAAACATTAACGGGAAACTCAGGACATGCCTGGATGTCTCCCGCGGAATCAACAACTTCCAGAGATTCAAAAAGCGCATCCTTTATGCGTTGAATCCCAAGATCTCATATGCGTTAACCGCTAAACTCCATTCGGGAAAACGTAAAGAAAAGCCGCGGGGACCCTACCATAAAGCGCGTGATTAACCCAACTAATGTTAGCGTCGGGTGAAATCGACCATTCCGAGTCGGGCTAAAATGACCAATTTCAGTCGGAATAAAAAAGCCATTACCTTCTGCTTGTAAATCCTCTAAACTGGGATGTGAACCAATCACCCGGGATAGGAGGAATATGAACAAGTATGAAGGTAATGACTCGTGTACAGAAATAATAGCACAAGCCATTGAGGAAATGGAAGCCGAACAGGGGAAAACCTTAACGGCGGATGAGATAAATCTGGCTGAGTTGGAACGCCGGACCGGGATCACCAGAGCACGGTTGCGCAGACTCAGGAAAAACGGGTTCAGGTCCATGCCACACGGAAGGACCGGCCAGAAGGCTGAAACGACTGTTTTAAGCGGGTTTACGGGCACTTTGGATAATCTCCTTCGGCTGGGAGTCACGAACTCTGCAGTATGCCTTCAGCGGCTTCAAGACGCAGGCTACACCGGAGGCCAGACGCAGATAAAGGAATACATTGCCCGGCACAGGGATCTTGTGCCAGCACCAAGGCAACTGGTCGCACCGCAAGGTAATCGCGGGTTCCGGTATCACACCGGTCCCGGAGAAGCGTATCAGATGGACTGGGGCTTTGTGAATGTCTACGACGGAGAGGGTGCATCCTATCAGGTTGCATGCTTTGCGATGATCTGTCACCACTGCGGCAGACGTTATGTGGAATTCTTCCCCAACGCCAAGCAGGAGAACCTGTTTATCGGGATGCTTCACGCCTTCGCGTATATGGGGGTGCCAAAGTATATTCTGACGGACAACATGAAAAGCGTTGTCATCAAACGGGACTTTGAAGGTTACCCGGTATGGCAGAAAGACTATGAGGCGTTCATGAATACGGTGGGGTTTCAAACGAAACTCTGCAAGCCCCGGCATCCCTTTACGAAGGGAAAGGTTGAAAGACTGATTCGCTTCATCAAGGATAACTTTCTGGCAGGGAGGGCTTTCTGGAACCTGTATGACTTGAATATGCAGGCGCTCGAATGGTGCGAAAAACAAAACGCAAGATTCCGGAAAGAAATCGGCGATATCCCGAATTACCTGCACGCATCTGCATGTATGCGTGCGGCACATATGCTGAAGGAGTCAAAGGAACTCCTGCCATATCTGTTTGTGCAAAGACGGATATCCTTCGATGGATTCGTAAACTACGAAGGCAGACGGTTTGGCGTTCCCTACCGCTATGCAGGCAGGTGCGTACGCGTCTGCCGAAAAGGTGAAACTCTCTATGTGTATTCTGAGGACCTCAATGATCTTCTCGTTACGCATACGATCAACTGGAGCAAACGGGATCAATATTGCATTGGCCAGTATGCTGAATCGAAGGTGTTGCAGGAACTGCCGACTGCGCCGGTCACAACCAGCATAAGGATGCTGGCGAAGCCGCCAGCAAAGGAAATCGGCTTTGACAAGTTCAATTTCGAGGAGGATCTCCAATGAGCTTCTCCTACGAAGAAATTGAAAAAAGCATTGATGTGCTGCGACTTGATCTCAGCATGTAAACGTCAACGAATATTTGAGCCACTCGCTCATGAATTTTTGAGCCACTAACGCTCACGAAAAAGTGAGCCACAACGCTCACCAATTTCTGAGCCACTAGTTCTCCTTGGTCGCTTTCAACCGG
>Ga0256404_1001798_pt1 | contig 49895 bp, 45 predicted proteins | sample RumenRJG_01DNA_FD_185990 | JGI IMG/M metagenome (GOLD analysis project Ga0256404, IMG submission 185990) | Bovine rumen microbial communities from Lethbridge, Alberta, Canada - RJG_01 | ecosystem: Host-associated > Mammals > Digestive system > Stomach > Rumen | place: Canada: Alberta | collected...
TATAGGGAGCTTTTCACCTGATAAATCACCAACACCTTTTTTCTCTACGGTTACAACCTCTGCATCAGGAGTTGTAAACTGTTTTGCTATACCAAGCAATGATTTTTGTTTTCCGTCTTTAGATACCGTATATATATTTACATCTGTTAATACTGTTGCCATTATTATTCACCTCCTAAAACATCTGTAAAAATGTTTATATCTATATATGCATAGTATGTTATTCTTTCTGCCACACCTAAAGGACAGAATTTGTAGCTGAATTTTATATGACCATTTGCCAAATCTTCTGCAGAATTTATAGATGAATCATAAAATGCTTCACCTGATAAAATTAACCTTTGAGGATTTTTAGGTGTTGACCAAGTTTTAAAACTTGAATTTATCATCTCTAAAATACCTTCAATATAGTTTGTATCTATATTTTCACCAATTGCAGGAAAAGATGCATCTTCTATAGATTGCTCTATAAAATCTGCTGTTCTTCTTGCAGATTCAAGAGTATTTATTCCTGACTCTGAAGGAAAGTTACAACTTCTTGCACCCCATAAATAATATCCGCCTTTATAATTTATAAATGTAGATACACCACTTGCATTCAAAGCATTCGATTCTGATGAAGGGTTGTTTAAAATAAATTCTATAGGTGTTTCAAGACCTAATGTAGTAACTGTTTTTGTATTAGTTATAGATTTTGCTATTGTTCTGTTTCTGTCTAATTTTACTCGCATGCCTGCCGCAACAGGTGATGCAGGTTTTAAAGATATTTTATCCAAATCTTCATTATATCGCTTTAAATAAGGATAAACTATCATTGAATGAGAAGATGTTGAAATTAAATTAGAATTATTAAGTTCTCTATTTCTTGAATTTATAACATCATTAATTGATAAATCTTTTTTAGTATCAAGAAAAGCGTATGCTTTCAAGTTTTCTTCAAGTTTTTCAATCTCATTTCTTACAACCGGCTCTGCAGAATATTCAGGTACAATAATTATTCCAACACTATCCCCAAATTCTGCATTAACCTTATTTAATAATTTTAAACCCGTTACGCTTTCTTCATTTACTTCACCAACAATATCAGATGTTGTAACAAGCGTTGTATCGGCATAAGTATATGACAAAGATAAAGATTCAGCAGTTTTAAAATCTTCTGATAAAAGTTCTATTATACATTCAGTTAAACTTTCCGCAACAAGAAAATCTTCACCTTGAATACCCTCAACTTGTCCATTCATAAGAACAATATCATTTATTCCTATTTTATTTATATTTATTTTATTTCCGACAGGTGTAACAGTTTGATTACTTACCGAAGTTTTGTGTTTATTTTCATCAAACACATTAACCATATAAATTGTTGCACCACCTGATTCATCAAGTATTGTTTTTAGAGCATCAGGCAAAGTAAAGCCGTCTATATCTCGTCCTGCATATCTTATAATGTCATTATAATTTCTTATTGGACATAATTTGTTTAAAGTTTTATATTCATTATCCAACATGAAAGTCGGAGCAGTACCTACAATACCGATAATAGATTTATTTACATCGGCTACAGTAGAACTTACTTTTTGTTCTTTTGTTTCGACACCGTTTAAAAAATCAGTTGCCACGTTTATTCTCCTTTTTATTTTATTTCTTTAAATATTGGTAATTTTATTTTTACCGTTATATTCCACCACAAATCATTACAGTATTCTTCTTCAAATTTACACTCTGAAAGATATGTATATCTGCTATTTATTTTTATTCCGTCTACAATAAGTTTTAATTCTTCTAAATCAGAATAACAATCTGACATCTCATTACAACTTTTAAAACCTGCTTTTATCGTATATGTGTATAACCCCTCTTGGTATATATCACCTATCGTTTTTTGCTCGGAATATTGAACACCCTTGTAGCATATAAGCATACAACCTGTAGAATTTGTAAAATTATATTTTTTAAAATCCGAATGATAAACTCTTATATCAAATTTAGGAAATTTAGTTTTTAATATTTCACAAATACTTTGTTCTATTCTTTCTATCACAGGAATGTCCTCATCACACTATCATTAAAAATTCTGTCTTGAGTTGTTTTATTGGATAAATATGTACTGCTTAAAGATAAATTACCTGCATTTGATGTTCCCGAAACATCCAAAACAATTTGACCGTCCTTAAGTAATTTCAGGTTATCAATTGCATATTCACAATTGCGTTGAATTTGTTCAGGAATTTTATTTGAACGTCTTGAATATAAACGATATGCCGTAATATCTGCTGCTATTTTACTTATAATTTTAGGAACATATTTTAACGGTAATAGGTATCGCTTTCTTATGTATGAATTAATTAATTCATCAGCAAATTCAGAACAATCTTCAATTATATCTTCATTAATTGTATCTGATGGTGTTGTATCATTCGTCAAATTTATCAAATCTTTTTGAGGTATTATTGATTTTATTTCATCTAAATTACAGTACATAAATATTCCCCTGTAAGACTAAATAACATTTTTAAGCAAATATCCGCAGTCAGGACAAGTTATAACATCTGTTATTTTTTCAGAAATTTTTACATAATTAACACCATCAGTTCCTGGAATACCGTTAAATGCCGTAAATACTTGTCTTTTACCTTTTTCTGCAGTTAAGCCAAATGTCATATCTTTATCTAATTTTGCTTTAGGATTGATATATGCAAGAATTATGTTATTACCCCAAAGATTTGCATAACTAGGAGTCTGTCCTCTTTTCTTTGTATTTGCAACTCCCATACCTACAAATACATTTTCTATTTGTAATACATCCTTGAGTTCTTCACCTAATAAAAGACCATGTGAATTTAGATTTTTATGAAAAGCCGATACTAAACTTTGATTACGTCTTACATAAGAATATACCGCTCTGGACATAATAATTGTATTTGGTTCAAACCAACATTTTAATCTTGTATCTTCAATCATACTTAACAAATCAACGGATGTATCCGTTAATTTTTCATCATTAGTTAATGTTTTAGAATTACCATTATAAACAGTTTCATCAGCAAGCAAATCAGCAAGTCGTTTTTCTCTGCAAGCCAAGAAAACATTTGTAAGCATCTCAACAGAATCACCCTGTAAGTCTTCAAGATTTTCTTTACCATCTGAAATTTTTGACTGAGGTATTTCATCCATTAATGCATCACCTCTAACAGTTGCATATTTATTTTCACTTGCAAAGTCTACAGAATTTGGCATTCCTGAATCACCTACCAAAGTTTCAGGAAGCTGTAAATTTAAATCCTTTTTGTATTGTTTATAACTAAATGTTGATGTACCAACAGGCACTCTGTGAAAAATTTTATCCGCAATAAAATCTTTATTAGCGTACGCAAGCGTAATTCCTGTTAATTCTTCACTAACCTCAAACTCTATTCCCATTATTCAAATCCTTTCTTTTAGCATGTATTTTATTTGTTGTTTATTGTTTATTGTTTGTTGTTTGTTACTTTAAAATAACCTGCGGATCAACGACACAAGTTAATAATGCACTTTCTCCCGCAATATCAATAGGATAACCTATCGTATAAAAAACACTATCTGTCGGAACAGCTTGTAATTCATCAGATTGTAAATCCATTTGAACAGCATAACCATATTGATTTGCAACTAAAGGCATAGAACCGTCTACTGCATTTTGACAGTTTACAAATGTTTCGCCAAACATAACAACGTCAACCGGCTTTCCTTCAATCATTTTACCCTTTGTAACACCAACTATTCGGTCTGTTACATCACTAACCAATTTGACATGATGCTCTCCGTTACCCTGAGTAACAGGAATGTTTTCTATATCTGTTGTTACATCAGATATAAATGTTTTAACTAATTTTTTTTCCATTTTAAATTCCTTTCCTTTAAGATTTATTTTTATATACCTTTAATGCCTGAGTTTCAGTTAAAGTAACACCGTTTTCCGCATATTCGGAAATTGTATCCTTTATCACCTTTGAAAAATCCTCTCCCGTCAACGGCTCTTGTTTACAGTGTGTTTTACTCACATTTTCAGGACTTGCAATTTCTGAAAATTCTACTTGGTGTAAAGAATTAATAAAATTTTTAAAATTCTCCAATAATTTGTTACTTTCTTCAAATTCACTGTACCTGCTGCATGATTCAAGAATGGATGATACAGTTTCCTTTTGAGAGGGTAAAATATTTCCTGATTTTATATATTCCTTAGTTAAATTTTCTACTTTTTGTTTTTTTATTTCTTTTTCATTATTTAATAACTGTTCTCTCAACTTTTTTATTTCTTCATCTTTTTCTTTAAGCTTTTCACTAAATTCAATATTTTTATTTTCATCAAATATATAATTTTCTAAAGTATCAAATTCAAAAATATTATTATTTTCAGCTTCCGCAAAAGTAAATTGCTCCATACCTTTTATAGCGGGAGCTGCTGCTCCTAAAAATGCAACATGTTTCAATTGCATTTTATCTAAATCTATACACACCGAACGAGTTTTAAATAAGCCGGAATTAACTGCTTTTTTAAAATCTTCCTGAACTTGTTTAAAATCACAATAAAGACTGTGTCCTATTCTTTGTAAAGAATTTACCCACCCGTAAGCAGGTGCTGTTTGTTTAGGATGTCCTATACATATAGGTACATCAGGATTTTGTGTTTTAAAGTTTTGGCAAATATTATCCAAATCTTCATCTGAATAGTTTCTTTCATATCCGTTTGAATCTTTTTGGATACCGCCTTTAAAAATTTCACATAATTTCATTTGCTGTACTCCTTTTTTATTTACGGATTAACCTTAGCAAATATTAGGAATACGTTTCAAACTAAAAATTAAGATAATTTTTCATGTAAAAATTATTTGAAAAAATAAGATAAATTTATAAATAAAAAAGTAACAAAAAAGACACCTTGCGGTGTCTTTTAAAATGGTACTCCCAGGCGAATTCGAATCGCCGTCGCCTCCGTGAAAGGGAAGTGTCCTAGGCCTCTAGACGATGGGAGCACGTTCCGTGATATTAATAATAAAATAATCAAAAAAAAAAGTCAACTATTAAATTTTAAATATATTTTTTTTATGAGAACAACCATATATTCGGTTGATTTCAAAATGTTAACTTGTTGCAAAAAAAAATTTTTATGTGAAAATTATAGTGGAAGATTAATTTTTTAGTGTAGAAGGAGAAAATATGAAAAAAACTTTCTGTTCTAAAAGCAATATGCTAGCATCATTGCTTACATTTTTGCTTTTATCTGCTCCTGCATTTGCAAGTGAAGCAGATTTAGTCGTTCCAAATATTCACAAACTAAGTCCTACAGGGTATAACCTTTTATTATTTGGGCTTTTGATTTCTGTAGTAGGTGTAATATTTGGATTTATTGAATTTTTACGTGTAAAAAAACTTAGTGTTCATGAATGCATGGCTAATGTAGGTAACACTATTTTTGAAACATGTAAAACTTATTTGGTACAACAAGGTAAATTCCTTATTGTATTAGAAATCTTAATCGGTATTTGTATTGCATACTATTTTGGTGCATTGGCAGATATGGGTTGGAAAGGTGTTTTTGTAATTCTGTTTTGGTCGGTAGTCGGTATTTTGGGTTCTTATTCTGTTGCTTGGTTTGGTATCAGAATGAACACACTTGCTAACTCAAGAACAGCATTTACAGCTTTAAAAGGAAAACCGCTAAACATACTAAACATTCCTTTAAAGGCAGGTATGTCAATCGGTGTTTTACTTGTATCAGTTGAATTAATAATGATGTTAATCATCTTATTATTTGTACCCGGTAAAATTGCAGGTGCATGCTTAATAGGTTTTGCAATTGGTGAATCATTAGGTGCTTCTGCATTACGTGTTGCAGGTGGTATTTTTACTAAAATTGCTGATATCGGTTCCGATTTAATGAAAATCCAATTCGGTATAAAGGAAGACGATCCTAGAAATCCTGGTGTTATTGCCGATTGTACAGGTGATAACGCAGGCGATTCTATCGGGCCTACGGCTGATGGTTTTGAAACTTACGGTGTAACAGGTGTTGCTCTTGTTTCATTTATCTTATTGGCTGTAAACGGAGATGCTAACCAAGTAAGATTATTAACTTGGATATTTACAATGAGATACTTGATGATTGTTACATCAGTTCTTTCATATTGGATTAATGGATTAATTACTAAAATTTATGCTGAAAAGACAGCAAAATTTGACTTTGAATTACCTTTAACAAATTTAGTTTGGATAACTTCAGTTATGTCAATCGCAATGACTTTCGTTGTAAGTTACTATATGCTAAAAGGTATGGGCGGAAATTTATGGCTTGTATTAGCATCAATAATTTCTTGCGGAACTGTTGGAGCAGCATTAATCCCTGAAGCAACAAAAGTATTTACATCACCAAAAGCAAAACACACAAAAGAAGTTGTTACTGCATCTCGTGAAGGAGGTTCATCTTTAACAATTCTTTCCGGTATTGTTGCAGGAAACTTCTCCGGCTTCTGGATTGGTTTTGTTATTGTATTATTAATGGGTATTGCATATTATGCAAGCTTATTCATTCCTGGTGTAACAATGATTTATCCGTCAGTATTTGCTTTCGGTTTAGTTGCATTCGGTTTCTTGGGAATGGGACCTATCACTATAGCTGTTGACTCTTATGGTCCTGTTACTGACAATGCACAATCAGTTTATGAATTATCATTAATTGAAAATATGCCTGAAGTACCGGGTGAAATAGAAAAAGAATACGGTTTCAAACCTGATTTTGAAAACGCTAAGAGATACTTAGAAGAAAATGATGGTGCAGGAAATACATTTAAAGCAACATCAAAACCGGTATTAATTGGTACAGCAGTTGTAGGTGCTACAACTATGATTTTCTCATTAATCTTGGTATTAAGAAACAATTTAGGAATACAACCGGAAATGGTATTAAGTATTCTAAACCCTTATACAATACTTGGATTTATCATGGGTGGTGCTGTTATATTCTGGTTCTCAGGTGCATCTATGCAAGCTGTTACAACAGGTGCATATTCTGCAGTTGAATATATCAGAAGACATATTAAACTTGATACTGAAGAACAATCAGCAAGTCTTGCAAATTCAAAAGAAGTTGTTAAGATTTGTACTCAATATGCTCAAAAGGGTATGTGGAACATCTTTATCGCATTGTTCTCATTTGCTCTTGCATTAGCATTCTTATCAGCTCCTTATGGTTCAACTTCAAGACCTGTATCATTCTTTATCAGCTACTTAATTGCAATTGCAGTATTTGGTTTATTCCAAGCTGTATTTATGGCTAATGCAGGCGGCTGCTGGGATAATGCAAAGAAAATTGTTGAAGTTGATTTGGCTGAAAAGGGTACACCTTTACACGATGCAACAGTTGTTGGAGATACTGTAGGTGATCCGTTCAAAGATACTTCTTCAGTTGCAATGAACCCAATTATTAAGTTTACAACATTGTTCGGTTTATTAGCTATGGAAATTGCTATTGACCCTAACTTTAGACATCATGCTCACATTGTAGGTGTTGTATTCTTGGTAATTGCATTGGTATTTGTTATTCGTACATTCTACGCAATGAGAATACCTAAGAGAAATCAAGATTAGTTTTACAATCAGTAAGACTTTTAAAAGAGGTTGTCAAATAAGACAACCTCTTTTTACACTTAAAAATATATTAACTTTTATGAAGTTAATTTTTTCTTGTTATTGTTTATTATACGCTTTTTTTAATAAATTTTTGAAAAGAATTTCTAAAGTAAAAAAAATTTAATCCGATAATAAATTTGTAATATTGGCAATAATTTATAACATGGGGGTAATAAATTATGACACATATAAATAATGTTCAATCATTAAATGTAGCAGAGATAAAAGGGAAAGTAACAGAGGGATTTGCATCAGTATTTATATCTGATGCAAAACAAAATGAAATCATGAATTCAATCTTTGCTGCAGATAAAAAAATGAAAGAAGCCAATCATAACATTGATGGTGCAAATGATGAACTTGTTAAAGCTGATGCAGCACAAAATGAAGCCGACTCTAAAAAAACAGATGCAGCATCTGATGAAAATGAAGCAAAAAGTAAACAAAGCAGTGCACCAACAGAAGAAAATGTTGGAGAAAGACGTTCTGCTGCAGAACAATCAGGAACACAGGCAGATGCACAATCACATGCTATACAAGCTTCAATGGGCTCAATAGAAAACGCATCTTCTACTGCAACTCAAAATGGGCAAACTGCAGGTGCAAATATAGATGGTCATGGTACGCAAATACAGTCTTTACTTGCATCAAGCGAAGCTGCGGCTGCAGAAATAGAAGCATTACAAAATCAACATAATGATGGTACAGGTGTTGGTACTTCGAGTGCTTATTCCTTATCAACAGGTGCAGAGATTGAGGAAGAACAAGCAAATGGTCAAAATCATGATGGAGAAGATGTAGGAGCGCAAGTAGATGCCAAACTTTCAGTTATAAGCAGTAATGCAAGTCAAATAGATACTTTAACAAACCAAGCTGCATCAGAACAACAATCAGCACAAAGTACAATATCACAAGCAACTCAAAGTGCAGAAGCAGAAAGAGCAACAGCAGAGCAAGCAAAAACAGAAGGTGAAACTGCGAATAAAAATTTAAATGAAGTTTTAGATTTTACGAAACAAGTTGCCACAGTTGGGGATTTATTAGATACAACGGGTACTGTACTTAATGCCGTTGGAGTAGGTTTACAAGCCGCAGGTGTAACAACAACAGCTACAGGTGGTGCAGTAACTGTTACGGGTGGTGTTCTTACAGGTTTAGGAGCAGGTTTGACAGCATTGGGTGTACCTTTATGTGCATTCTTTGGTGCAGGAGCCCCTGTTGTAGCCGGTGGTAGTACAACTACCGCAGGAGGAGCAACAACAACAGCTACAGGTGGAACTGTTACAACGGCAGGTGTTTCTCTTAATAGCGCAGGTACAGCAATTAATGCAACAGCAAAAGGTTTAAATACCGCAGGTAAAGGTTTAAAAATTGCTACAACAGCAACAAATGGTGTTGTACATGGAATGCAAGGTAAATGGGATAAAGTAATACAAGATTCAGCAGGATTTGCAGTAAATCTTGCAGGTACAACTTCAGCTTTGGGCGGTCTTGGAAAAACTTTAGATGGTAAATTATCAACAGTTACTAAATTTGCATCCGAACATAAGTTTTTATTAACTAATACTCAAAACATTGCAAATGCGGTAAAAGACGGTGTTAAAACATATCAAGATGTTAGAGACGGTAAAGATATTGGTCAAATTGCAGTTGATGGTTTATCTGCTGTTTCTTACGGCACTGGTGCAGCAGGATTAGACAATATAAGTGATATTACAAACGGTATTTCTTACGGTATTGCAACTGCAAAAGATGCTGCAGACGGAAATTTTGTTGATGCCGGCTTTAACGCAATGAGTGCTCTTTCATCAGGTGATGCTGTCCACGCAAGACATGTTGGTAATGAAAAAGCTGCTGATGCAGAAAGTAACTTTTATAAATTTAGCGGTAAACTTCAAAATATCTATGATAATTGGATTAAACCGGAAGATAATAAACCTTCTTCTGCACCATTAATTGTTCAAAATTATAATGATGATACTCAGCAAAATCCTGATACATCCTTAATTGCACAAAATACAAATCACAGCTCTGATGCAGGAACTATTGACGATCAGGTTAGAAGAAGAGGTTTACAATCATAATCAATTTATATTAATATTTATGAAAATAAAAAAGAGATTATCTTAAAAAGATAGTCTCTTTTTATCAAAAGAGTAAATTTGTTATATAATAATTTCATGAACATATTAAACACTAAGATTAATAAAGAACATTTAGTAACAGTATTATTTTATTTACTTTTGTTTCTTTTAAGTGCAGCATTAGCAGTAACATCTAGAAATTACGATAATGACCTTTGGGCAAGACTCATAGCAGGTATGTCTGTTGTTCAAACAGGACAAATTCTTAAATATGATTTTTTGTCATTCACTCCCACACATCCTTGGTATGACCATGAATGGGGCTCCAGCGTAATATTTTACCTAGTACAAAGCAACTTTGGACATATCGGCTTACTTACACTGCAAGTTATTATGATTTTTTTAACTATGTTATTTTTAGTTAAAACTGTAAAAGTAAGATGTGAAAACATTTGTAATTATAAAAATATTTTAATTTATTTTATAGTATTAAATTCATTTATGGTTACATATTCTTCATTAATAAGGTGTCATTCATTCAGCTTTTTATTTTTTATATTTGAACTATATATACTAGAAAAAATAAGAAAAACCCAAAATAACAAATTATTTTTTATATTTCCATTTTTGTTTTTAATTTGGGGAAACATGCATGGAGGTGTATTTTCCGGTTTAGGGCTTTTAGTTTTATATGCTATTGGTGAGTGCTTAAACAAAAAACAATTTAAATACTACATTATGTCTTCGCTTGCCGGATTTTTAGTACTCTTTATAAACCCTTACGGTATAGAATATGTGAAATTTTTAATAAAAGCAATAACAATGAAACGTCCGGATGTTGTTGAATGGTGGTGCATTTTCCATAAACATAATTACAAAGAATTTATGCAATTTAAGTTTTTAGCATTATTTTATATTATTTTAGAATTTTTTAAATGTAAAAAAATTGGTTTTAATTATAATTCTATAGATAAAACTAAATTTTTAGTATTAATAGTAACATTATCTTTTGCAATAGCCCATGTTAAAATGATGCCTTTTTTTGCACTTTCTTCAACCGTGTTCTGTTATGAAGATATATATTCAATGTTTAAAAAATATAATATGCCTAAACACGGAATAAAAATTATAAACATAGTATTAACACTATATGCAGTTTTAATGTTAACCTTGAAAAATTATTCTCCGATGGTTAATTTTGAAATTTATCCGATTATGGAAATAGAATTTTTAAAAGCCAACCATATAACAGGAAAAATTGTAACGAATTTTGGCATAGGAAGTTATACGGCATACAAACTTTATCCTCAAAACAAAATATACATGGACGGAAGATATGAAGAAGTATATAATCCTGATTTACTTTATGACTTAAAAAAATTCTATATGATAGCAGTTGGATATGATAGTATATTAAAAAAATATAATCCTGATATAATATTGATGGAAAAAAATTATCGAGCATATAATTATATGAAAGATAATAAAAATTGGATAATGGTTTTTGACGGCTTAAAATATGGTGTTTTTATAAAACCCGAAAAATATAGAAAAAATTTTGTATCACCAAATGGCAATTTAAAATATTATCAAAAAACAATATTTAATACGGATATAAAATTTAAAGGTGAAAATTTTATAGATATAAACAAGATAAATAGGAAAAAACTTAATAATGCAAAATAAATCTGAAAATTACACTTGTATTTTTGGCGGAGGTGCCGTTAGAGGTATGGCTTACGCCGGCTCTATAAAGGCCCTGGAAGAACTTAATATTAATATTAGAACAATAGCAGGTTCTTCTGTCGGCTCAATAGTTGCAGGATTACTAGCTGTTGGGTATACATCAGATGAAATTAAAAATATATTAATGAGTGTTAATTTTAATTTATTTAAAGACCTTAATTTTGGTTTCGGAAAAGAATTGGCTTTTTCAAAAGGAAATATTTTTCTTGAAAAAATAAGAGAAGTTATTGAGAAGAAATTTTATAAAGACAATTATGATAAACATAAAAATAAAAAAGTAACATTTAAGGATTTGGATAAAGATTTAGTTATAATAACAACAGATTTAACAAATTTTCAGTGTAAAGAATTTTCAAAATACACAACACCGGATTTTGAAGTTGCTTTGGCAATTCGAATATCCTCCGGTTTTCCTGGCTTAATGCCACCTGTTGAATACGAAGGTTTAGAACTTGTTGATGGTGATTTGCAAAAAAGTTGTCCGCTATGGGAATTATCAGAAAATTTAAATAAACCTAATACAAGAATTTTGGAATTCAGGTTAGAAGGAGATTTTTGCGAGAACACTAAAAATCCAATAAATTATTTGAATACAGTATTCAGTTGCATAACCTCAATTGCGACTCGTTCAATTACAAAAGAATACGGTATAAATGATAAGTTTGACTATATAACTATTAATACAGGTGAAGTAATTCTCGTTGATTTTAATATGTCTGAAACAGAACGAGAAAAACTTATTAATATTGGATATGAACAAACTATCGATTATTTTAAACATACACTTTACGAAAAAAAGAAAATTTTATTAAACGATTATCAAATAATTTACGATTTGTTAAATAAATTTGTTATGCTAATGAATAAAAAAAATATAGATAAAGCTAAAAATATTTTAGGTGATATTTTCATTAACCTGTATGATTGCAAAGATAGAATTGATGCAAATTTATGCAAAGAATTAGAAATAGCTAAGAATAGATTTTTAAAAGAATTAAAACCATCAAAAATATTTCATATATATTACAAAAAAGATGTAGATAATATAAATAGTAACTTTATAGAATTAAAAAATTCAATTGAAGAAAAAATAAATAATCTTAAGGAATACATAAGCATAACATAAATTTTATTTGATATTTTTTTATTATGTAGTATCATAGACTAAAATACATAATAAGAATGGAAAATTAAACATGGAAGCTGGACATTGGGTAATAAGTATAGGTAAATGCGCTATAAATGCAGATACTGTCATAACTATGTGGGTGGCAATGTCGGTTTTACTTATATTTTCTTTTATTGTTACAAGAAAATTGGAATTTGTACCTACTAAAATTCAGGCATTATGTGAATCTATCATGAGTTTTTTCTGGAATTTAACAGACAACATGATAGGTAAAGAAGGAAGAAAACATATACCTTTAGTAGCATCACTATTCTTGTTTATTATTACAGCAAATCTTATGGGACAAATTCCTATGAGAATCATACATTTAAAATCCGGTGAATTAGCTTCTCCGACAAATGATATAAATGTAACAGCTGCCTTAGCAATAATAGTATTAATTTATTATGTAACAGTAGGTATATTCAAAAAAGGTATTCATTTCTTTTATCATGGTCTTTCATTTCCGGGTATAATTATGTTTTTGTTGGATTTGTTAGATATGATAACAAGACCTTTCAGCTTAGCGCTTCGTCTATTTTGTAATATATTTGTAGGTGAAGTATTAGTAGGTGTATTATTAGGTATATGTGCATATTTTGTACCTGTACCGATGATGTTATTTGAAGTATTTGTAGCTTTTGTACAGGCATTAGTATTTATGATGTTAACAATAGCATATATTTCTATGGCTGTAACAGAAGAAGAAGTATAAAAAGAGAAAATAAATAAAAATAAAAGGAGAAAAAAATGGCAGATGTAAAAACAGTTTCTGATTTAGCTCAATTAGGTGCAGGATTTGCAATTGGTTTAGGAGCTATCGGTGCAGGACTTGGTATTGGTATTGCAACAAAAGGTCTTATGGAAGGTATTTCAAGACAACCTGAAATCGCAGGTAAAGCTGTAGCATTTTTCCTTATGGGTGCTGCATTATCTGAGGCCTGTGCATTATATGCTTTATTTATAGCTATGAAACTAGTAGGTATGGTTTAAAAATTGAGGTATAAATTTAATGGAATTTAATGCAACATTTCTTGTAACTGCTATAAGTTTTATTATTTTTGCAATTTTAATGAATTTGGTGTTATACAAACCTTTGGAACAAATTGTTTTGAAACGTCAAAAATTCATTAATGACAATTATGATGATTCTCAAAAGAATATAGATAAATCAAAAGCATTGATAAAAGATAGAGAAGATAAACTAACTAATGCTAAAAGTGAAGCTGTAGATAGCATTAACAGAAAAACCGATTTAGCAAATGCTCAAAAAGATGAAATAACTACAGGAGCAAAGCAAGAGGCATTAAATCAATTAAAAAGCAACAGAGAGTATTTCTCAAATGCAAAACAAGATGCTAAAGAAGTTTTAAAACAAGATGTTCTAAATTTAGCACAAAATATCTCAAATAAATTTTTAAATGCAGATGAACAAATCAAATGCGAAAGCGATGATTTAATAAATGAACTAATGAAGGTATAGTTATGGAACTTTGGAATACAATTGTACAAACAAATACTTTTAATTTTGTAATATTTTTACTTTTTTTCTGGTGGCTTGGTCATCACTGTAAAATTGGTGATATTGTTGCCTCACTTCAACAAAAAACAGAAAAGTTGATTAAAGATTCCGAAGCAGCCAAAAAGAATTCTGAAGAAGAATTACTTAAAGCAGAAGATAAAGTAAAAAATGTGAGCAATGAAGTTAAAGAAATACTTGAAAAAGCTGAAATCTCAGCATCAAAATTAAGTGCTAAAATTTTAGATGATGCAAAAAGAGCATCTGAAAGTATTGAACGCAACACAGAAAAAATTATTGATTCTGAAGGAAAGAAGATAATATCTTCTTTAACCAAAAATACTGCAGAGGTATCATTAAAACTTGCACAAAGACATATAGAACAAGTTTTAAGAGAAAAACCTCAATATCATGCAAAGTTCATAAATGAATGTATTAATGAATTAGATAAGGTGAATTTCTAATAATGACAAACGATAAAAACGTATTAGCCGCAGAAAGATATGCTCAATCACTTATAGATTTATGTAAAAACAATGATTGTTCCTATGGAGATATGTCCAATAATCTAAATAATGTTTCAGATATTTTAAAACAATCTGAAGAATTGGTAAAAACTTTAAATAATCCAACATTATCATTAGTTCAGAAAAAAGATATTATTGAAACTGTTTTTGCAAAAGATGTAAGTAGCATAGTTAGAAATTTTTTAAAATTGCTTGTTGAAAAAAATCGCTTTTTACTATTTAACGATATAGTAAAAGTTTATAACAAACTTTTAGATGAAGTTAATGAAGTTGCAAGAATAGAAATTATATCTGCAGTCAACTTAAACGAAGAAGAAAAAAATATTATAGAAAATAAACTTAATGTAAAAATAAAAAAACAACTTGCAATAAAATATAATGTTGATAATACAATAATTGCAGGTTTAATAATAAAATATGGTGATGATGTAATAGATATGTCATTATCACAAAAACTAAAAAATTTAAAACAAGAAATAACAAAATAAAGAGGATAAACTATGGTAGCAATTAAACCGGATGAAATAAGTTCTATAATCCGAGAAAAAATTCAGAACTTTGAAACAACAACTGAAATTTCTAATGTGGGCTCTGTACTGGAAGTAGGAGATGGCATAACCCGTATTTATGGTTTGCGCAATGTAATGTCAGGAGAACTTGTTGAATTTGAAGATGGCAAGGGTACTTTAGGCATCGCAATGAACCTGGAAGAAGACAATGTTGGAGCTGTAATTTTAGGTGATTACACACACATTAAAGAAGGTATGACCGTAAAAACAACAAACAGAATTGCATCTGTTCCTACCGGAGATGGCTTAATAGGAAGAATAATAAATCCTACAGGACAAGCAATTGACGGTAAAGGAGATATACAATTCAGTAAAACACTTCCTATCGAAAAAGTTGCACCTGGTATTGTTGCAAGACGATCTGTATGTGAACCGTTACAAACCGGATTAACAGCGATTGATGCACTAACACCTATAGGACGTGGTCAAAGAGAGTTAATTATCGGAGATAGACAAACAGGTAAAACCGCTATTGCAATTGATACAATTATTAACCAAAAAGGTCAAGATGTAATTTGTATATATGTTGCAATAGGTCAAAAAGCATCAACAGTTGCTCAATTGGCAAAAACATTAGAAGAACACGGAGCAATGGATTATTCAATCATAGTATCAGCAACAGCAAATGATGCAGCTCCACTTCAATATATCGCTCCATTTGCAGGTTGTGCAATTGCAGAGGGCTTCTTAGAACAAGGAAAACATGTTTTAATTGTATATGATGATTTAACAAAACATGCACAGGCATATCGTGCAATGAGTTTGTTATTAAAAAGACCACCCGGACGTGAAGCATATCCTGGAGATGTATTCTACTTACATTCAAGACTTCTTGAACGTGCTGTAAAATTAAATGACAAATTAGGAAGCGGCTCAATTACAGCACTACCTATTATCGAAACACAAGCAGGCGATGTATCAGCATACATTCCTACAAACGTTATTTCAATTACAGATGGACAAATATTCTTAGAATCAGGAGCATTCAACTCAGGTATCAGACCGGCAATCAATGCAGGTATATCAGTATCTCGTGTTGGAGGTGCAGCTCAAACAAAAGGTACAAAACAGGTTGCAGGACAATTAAGACTTGACCTTGCACAATATCGAGAACTTGCGGCATTTGCTCAATTTGCATCAGATTTGGATGCAGCAACTAAAAAACAATTACTAAAGGGTGAAAAACTAACAGAAGTTTTAAAACAACCTCAATATAAACCGTTAAGCGTTGCAAAACAAGTTTCAATTTTGTTTGCAGCAAACGAAGGATATTTAGATAATGTTGATAACAAATTAATAGCTAAATATAAGAATGCTTGGTTTGATTATTTTGAAGCAAATATGCCGGAACTTGTTAAAAACTTAAATTGTGGTGCCAAGCTTTCAGACGAAGACAAAGATAATTTGAAAAAAAATTTGGATGAGTTTGGAAAAACATTTGCAGGTTAATAGACTAAAAGGATAAACAATGGCAAATTTAAAAGATATAAAAACAAGAATTAATAGTGTTCAAAATACAAAGAAAATAACCAGAGCAATGAAAATGGTAGCAGCTGCAAAAGTAAAGCATGCTGAAAATACAGTAAAAGCTACTCGTCCATTTTCTACTGAATTGGTAAATTTGTTTAAAAGAATGCTTAGCGCAGTAAATGGTGCTTATTCATTGGAAAATTTAAAAGTAAAATCTGCCATTGATAATTATCCTGCTCTTTTAGCAAGACGAGAAGTTAAATCAGTTGGATTAATTATTATAACTTCAAATAAAGGACTTGCTGGAGCATACAATGCAAATATTATACGAAAAACACTTACAATGATTGATGAATATAATTCAAAGGGTATTAAAGTTCATCTGTTTATTGCCGGTCAAAAAGGTTTTGTCGGCTTAAGACATAAAATAGAAAATAGAAATTGTACAATAGCAAAAAACTATTTAAATGTAGTTAATGATGTAACCGCACTCGGTGCAAGATTAATAGCAGAAGATGCTGCTGAATATTTTGTAAACGGTGAAATTGATAAAATTGAAATTGTAACAACAAGATTTAAAAACATGATGTCTTATTCCGTACAAAATTGGGAAGTTTTGCCACTAACATTTGAACCTCAAGATTTAACCGATGGTATAGCAGATCCTTTGATGATATTTGAGCCAAATATTCATGGAATATTACAAAATTTAGTTCCTATGTTTATCTCAAATACTATTTACCAAGCATTGCTAGAGGCACAAGCAAGCGAATTGGCATCAAGAATGACTGCAATGTCTGCAGCTTCAAACAATGCAGAAGAAATGATAAGACAACTTTCTATTGATTACAACAAAGCCCGTCAAGGTGCAATTACACAAGAACTCGTTGAAATTGTTTCAGGTGCAAACGCAACTAAATAATTTAAGGTAATTATATACAATTTTACACAATAGATTAAAAAGTAGCTCCCGTATTGTATATAGTTGCATAATTTAATTATTCTAACTTTAGAGTGTTCTCATTCTATAATTTTTGTGAAATAGTCCACAATTTCATTAATAATGACTGTGGTAATATTTTTCCTGCAATATGTGTAGCATTGGAGAAAAATCCATAAATAGAAAGTGCTTTTCCTTTATCTGCATCTTCTAAAGCTTTTTTTGCAACTTTATCAGGTGTAGTTATACCATCAAAACTGTTTACTACTTTTTTAGCATTATCTACCTTTGCAGCATCATATAAATTTGTTTTCATCCAACCGGGACATACTGTCGTTACAGTTATCTTTTTATCCTTGAGTTCAACATTCAAAGCTCGGGAGTAGTGCCTTACAAAAACTTTTGTTGCACTGTATATGTTTAAATATGGTAATGGTAAAAATGACGACTGAGAAGAAATATTAATAATTCTACTTTGCTTATCCATATATGGAATGCATACTAGTCCCATTGCAACAACAGAAGAAATATTTAAATTAATCATATTTAAAGAATCATTTATATCCAAATCTTCATAAGAACAAAACTTTGCATAACCTGCATTATTAATAAGATACTTTATTTTGATTTCAGAATTTAATTTTGTTTGAAAATTTTTTATACAATCCAAATTAGATAAATCATAAGAAAAAATTTTAATTTTATCACCAAATTCATTTACAAGATTTAATAATTTATCATTATTTCTTGCAATAGCCCAAATTTCATCAAGATTTTCCTTTTGTAAAATAAGCTTAATAAATTCTCTGCCAAATCCGCCTGTTGCACCTGTTATTATAGCTATATTATTCATATTTACCCCTTTTTTATTTTACATAATATTTATTGTAACACAAATTATTATTAGAAATATGTATCAGATTTGCCTTTACAAAAATTTTATTATAATATAAATGTATAAAAGAAAAAGGTTTAAAATTATAATGTTAGGAAAACAATGAGGATATTAATGACCGGTATTACCGGACTCGTAGGTGCAGGATTTGCAACTAATTTATTAAGAAGCAATCCGGATTATACTATCGTATCACTTTGTAGAGGTTTCGGTAATAAATCAGGACTTGAAAGAACTAAGGACACAATCAAAGAACAATGTGAAATGGATGACAAACAAGATGCAGAAGAACTCCTTTCACGTATTGAAATAGTTGAAGGAACATTAGAAGATTTTCCTGCAAGTGAAATGTCTGCTAAAGGTCCTTATGATACATTTTTTCACTGTGCCGCAAGTGTAAACTTAGGAAAAGATCCTGATAAAAAAACATATAATACAAACTTTTACGGCACACAATCTGCCCTATCACTTGCAAAGCAACTTGGTTTAAAGACATTCCATTACGTAGGAACAGCTTATGTAGCAGGAAAATGTAGCGGTGTTGTAATGGAAGATTCTATGCCTGCAACAGAATGGAATAATTCGTACGAAATAAGCAAATATGACAGTGAGAAATTGGTAAGAGAATCCGGTTTTGACTATACAATATATCGTCCGTCAATTATAGTCGGCAGACTTTCTGACGGTGTTATAAGAAAACCTCTTGCATTTTATCGTATTCTTGAATTTTTAGCTCGTGTAAAAATAAACGGTTGTAAAAAAGCCGGCTTGCCTTTAAATGGGCCTTTTAGCACAAAATTAAGAATTGCAGCCGGAATGTCAGACAAAATATATTTTGTACCTCAAGATTACGTACAACAGACAATTGCAAAATTATTTGTTCTGCCTGTATGCAATAAAACATATCATTTAACAGGAATGTCCCCTGTTTCAACACAAATGATTGCAATTGCAGTTTGTGAAGCATTAAAAACAACAGGACTTGGTATAGTTGATAACGTAGAAAACCCTTCAAAAGAAGAAAAACTTGTTCAACGTATGCTTGATGATTTACTACCATATTTTAAATCAAATATAACATTCGACAATTCAAACGTTATAGAAGCATTAGGAAAAGAAGTACTTGATTGGAAATTAGATTTAGATTTCTTAAGAAAAATGGTATACGCATATTATAAAGAAAATAATCCTGAATTATTATAAGAAAATAAAAAAGCATATATTAAAAGAGTTTTAAGTATTTTACTTAAAACTCTTTTTTTTAAAATCGGAGAAACTGGGATTCGAACCCAGGATACAGATTACTCCATATAACACCTTAGCAGGGTGCCGCCTTCAGCCGACTCGGCCATTTCTCCAAACTGCTATATATTATAACCCACTCCGGTTATTTTTCTTTATTATATCATAAATATTTTTATTGACAACTTTTTAATAATTTTTTGTTTTACTTGCATTTTTATATTTACCTGTTATAATTGTAACAAATAATATCAGATAAAGGAGAAGACCATGATTCAAGCAATTTCAGCAGCACAACAAGTTACTAAAGCAGCCCCAATGAAAAATGTTACAAAACCATTAAATTATACTGCTGACAGAATTAAAAAAGACAATAGAACTATTGATGAAAAACAACATGATAATCTTGTTTTGGAATTAGACTATATTGGTAAATCTCTTAAAGCTTTATTAGATGTTAAAGCAGGAAAAAATGTTGATGTAAAAAAACAAGCAAACAAATTAGAAGAAGATGACGTTAAAACTCCTGCTCAAAAACAAAAAGACGATGTTATTGTAGAACTTGGTTTCATCGGAGATGTTTTAAAAAATTTAGCTGATGTAAATGCAGGAAAAGAAGTTAAAGAAGTTGCAAAACCTAGTAATAAAGCTTCAGATAGATAATTAAAAGCACATATATTATAATTTACATCTTAATAATATTTATAAAAAATAAAATCACTTACAATTGTAAGTGATTTTATTTTTATTATTTATTTTTACTTTATCTAATATACTAAAAATACACTACTATTTTTTCAAGAAATCAGGAATTTCTATAGTAGTATTAAAATTAGGCATACTAGAAGAAGTTTGGACAGGTTCTGATTTTTTGTTTGCATTGTTAAATGCACCTGAGAAGAAGTCAGCAGCACTCAAAGGTTTTGCTTGTGCCTTTTCTGCCTGTATTGCACTATGAGTTTTCATTTCAAAACCTGTAGCTATAACAGTAATTTTTACTTCACCTTGCATATTTTGATCAGTTACTGCACCGAATATAACAATAGCATCATCTTGAACTGCATCATTAATAATAGTCATAGCTTTTGTAACGTCAGTCAAGCCCAAATCTGGACCACCTGTTATATTAACAATAACACCTTTTGCACCGTCAATGGTTGTTTCCAACAATTTAGAATCAATAGCGTTTCTTGCAGCTTCTTCTGCTCTGCCTTCGCCTTGACCAATACCAATACCCATTAATGCAGAACCGGATGAAGCCATTACTGAACGTACATCTGCAAAATCAACATTAATTAAACCAGGTATCGTGATAATATCTGTTATACCTTGAACACCTCTTAACAACACCTCATCTACAACTGCAAATGATTCTGTTAAACCAACTTTTCTATCAACTACACCAAGTAAATTATCATTAGGTATAACTATAATTGCATCAACTGCATCACTTAATTTTTTTATACCTTCAACCGCTTGATTGGCTCTACGTTTACCTTCAAAACTAAATGGTTTTGTTACAACTGCTATGGTCAAAATACCAAGCTCTTTTGCAACCCTTGCAACAACAGGAGCTGCACCTGTACCGGTACCACCGCCCATGCCGGCAGTAACAAATACCATATCAGCACCCTCAATAGCTGCTGTTATTTCTTGACGAGCTTCTTCTGCGGCATCTTCTCCTACTTTTGGATCTCCGCCTGCACCAAGTCCGTTTGTAAGTTTTGCACCCAATCTTATTTTATTAGGTGCAGCACCAAACTTTAACACTTGTGCATCTGTGTTCATCAAGTAAAATTCAACACCTGTCAAACCTGCTTTTATCATTCGATTAACGGCATTGCCACCGCCGCCGCCAACACCGATAACTTTTATTTTTGCAGGACTTACATCATCTGCGACCGAACTATCACACTGTCCGGCATTTAAGAATTCTGCTGCTCTTGTAAAATCGTCCACTGTTATTCCTCTTTGTTTCTTTTTAGTTAAGTCTCAAAATTTTTATAACATTCTTATAAAATTATTATTCAATCTTATCATCATTTCAAGAACTATGTATTTTTGTTAAGAAATTGTTACCGATACAATTATAAATCGAGTAAAACAAAATAACATAATTCATTTAGTTGATTATATAATTCAGTAATGTCCTTACACCAACACCTGTTGCACCTTTAATAAATTCTTTCTGTGGTTTTTCTAAAAATGCCGTTCCTGCAATATCCAAATGAGCCCATTTAACATTATCAGTTACAAAGTTCTTTAAAAATAACCCTGCAGCTGATGCACCACCCCATCTTGCACCTGAATTTTTCATATCAGCTATTTCACTTTTTAAACTTGTAAAATAATCTTCAAACATTGGCATTTCCCAATATCTTTCACCTGAGTTATTACCTGTTTTAATAATATTACTTATAAGTTCTTTATCATTACCCATAATACCTGAAGCACAAGTTCCCAATGCAACCATACAAGCACCTGTAAGAGTTGCAATGTCAATTACTTCGTCAACACCTAGTTCACAGGCATAACATAGTGCATCCGCCATTGTTACTCTGCCTTCTGCATCTGTATTATCAATTTCTATTGTTTTACCGTTTTTAGCAGTTAATATATCACCTTGCCTATATGCCTTTGGACCTATCATATTTTCACAAGCAGCAATTATACCGTGAACTTCTACATTCGGATGAAATTCTTTTATCTTACTCATTACACCAAGTACACATGCAGCACCTGACATATCATCACGCATTGTCATCATTGATGCAGCCGGCTTTAAATTCATTCCTCCGCTATCAAAACACAAACCTTTTCCGATAATTGCCACTTTCTTTTTAGGATTTGGACAAGAGTATGTTAAATGAATAAATTTTGGTTCTTGTAAACTTCCTCTTGCAACTGCTAAAAATGCACCCATACCCATTTTTTCACATTCAGCTCTATCATAAATTTTCACATCAAGCCCTAAGCCATCTGCAACTTCTGCCAATTTTGAAGGTGTTGCATATTCTGATGGCTCATTAGCTAAATCTCTTGTCAATTGCATTGCCTCACCAAAAATTTGTCCTTTTTTTACTTTTGCTTCATCTCCTTGCAAACATACTTTTTTAATATGGTGTGCTTTTTCAGATTTGTATTTATCAAATGAATAATCACCTATATAACAGGACTCTGCAATTACATCCTCATAACCATCAGGAAATTTAAATGCCACATATTCTGATTTTATTTGAATAGCTTTTTTGATTGCTTTTACTACAGCTTCTCTAATTTTTTGTCCGTCTAAATCTTCTTTTTTACCAAGTCCTACAACCAGAACTTTTTTAGCAGGAAGAATATCACAGCAACAAGGAAGCAAATACGTTTTATTAAATTTGCCTTCAAATTTATCTTCATTGAATACAAGATTATCTATTTTTTCAATCCCTGTTTTTTCACCTTCAAAAACACCTATCGTTAAAATATCACATACATCATTTACACTTAAAATTTCACTATTTTGTACAATTTTAAATTCCATTTTATAGTCCTTTCTTTTTTATTTAATATAAATTAATAATAACATGTAAATTTTTTTATAGAACTATACAAATTTTTTTTACATGTTAAACTTAAGATAAGTTATGACAATAAATATTTTTTATATATATGTAATCAAAATTTAAGAAATAAATTAAAATAATATATAACAATTTAGTATAAATTATAGTTAAGTGAGCGAATAATAACGCTCTGATTACTTGTATTAATAAAAAATAAAAAAGAAAAGGATTTAAAACTATTATGAATTTATTTATGACAGTCGGCATAGTTTTATTAGTTATATTAGTATTTGTAATTGTTTTACAACATGTTAAATATAACGAACTAAAAAAAGATTCACAAAAAAACCAAGACGACTTAAAACAAAAAGAAAACCTTTTATTAAAAGAGGCAATGGTAAAAGCAAAAGATGCACTACAAACAGAGCGTGAACAATTAAATGAAGAAGAAAGAGAACGCAGACAAGAATTATCAAGACAAGAAACAAAACTTGCTCAAAGAGAAGATGTTCTGGAAAATAAAATACAGGAAGTAACAGACAAAGAAAACGAAGTTCATAAAAAAATGGATGAACTTCTTGAAGCAGAAAATAATCTTTCAGAATTAATACACAGACAAACCATAGAACTTGAAAAAATTTCCGGTATGTCATCGGAAGATGCTAAGAATATGCTCTTAGAACAAATAAAGAAAGACTTGGAACAAGAAAGATTACAGCTTATTAGAGATAACGAAGCAAAAATAAAAGAAACCGCAACAGAACAATCTCAAGAAATACTTTCAACAATAATGCAAAGATGCGTAATAGATCAAGTTGTAGAAAGTACAGTATCTGTAGTTTCTCTGCCAAGTGATGAAATGAAAGGACGCATTATCGGTCGTGAGGGAAGAAATATCAGGGCATTAGAAACATTAACAGGAGTTGATTTCATCATTGATGATACACCTGAAGCTGTTGTACTATCAAGCTTTGATCCTGTAAGACGTGAAATTGCAAAATTGGCATTAGAAAAACTTATATCAGATGGTAGAATTCACCCCGTAAGAATTGAAGAAACAGTTGCAAAAGCAAAAGAAGAAGTTGAAAAGAAAATATATACAGAGGGTGAAAATGCTGCACTTGATATGGGTATTATGGGCTTAAACAAAGAACTTCTAAAACTTTTAGGACGTTTATATTACAGAACAAGCTATGGTCAAAATGTTTTAAAACACTCTTTAGAAGTTGGTCATATAGCTGGCATGCTTGCCTCTGAACTTGGAGCTAATGTTAACGTAGCTAAACGTGCAGGACTATTACATGATATAGGTAAAGCTGTTGACCAAACTCAAGAAGGAACACATATACAATTAGGTGTTGAAATTGCAAATAAGTTTGGCGAAAAAATGGAAATAATTCATGCAATTGAAGCTCATCATGATGACGTTACTGCAAATACAATAGAAGCAGTCCTTGTAAAAATGGCAGATGCGATTTCCGCAGGCAGACCTGGAGCAAGACGTGATACTTTAGAAATTTATGTAAAACGTTTACAAAAAATTGAAGAAATTGTAAATAGTTTCAATGGAATAAAACAATCATTTGCAGTACAAGCAGGACGTGAAGTAAGAGTTATTGTTGAAGCCGACAAATTTGATGATTTATTGGCTCAAAAGCTTGCTCGTGATATTGCTAAAAGAATAGAAGATGAACTTGATTATCCGGGACAAATTAGAGTTACTGTAGTAAGAGAATTTAGAGCAACCGAAATTGCAAAATAGTAGGTTTTGTGAGTATCTTTAGTATGAATGAAACATCCTTAAAAATACTGTTTTTTGGTGATATTGCAGGTAGAGCCGGTAGAAATGCAGTCAAATATTATTTATCACAAAATCGTGGAAATTACGATTTTATAATCGCAAATGCAGAAAATGCTTCTCACGGTTTTGGTCTTACTCAAAAAAACTATGAGGATTTAATTTCATCAGGTATTAATTGTCTTACTTCAGGAAATCATATTTGGGATAAAAAGGAAATATTTACATATATTGAACAAGCACAAAAATTAATTCGTCCCCTAAACTATCCAAAAAATACTGCCGGTAACGGATATGGCATTTTTGATGTTGGAGAATACAAAATTTGTATTATGAATTTTTTAGGCAGAGTTTTTATGCCTCCTATTGATTCACAGTGGGATATTTTAAAAAATAAAATTGATGAAATAAAAACAATAACACCAAATGTTTTTATAGATTTTCATGCTGAAGCAACAGCTGAAAAAATATGTTTTGGTAAATACGCTGCAAATTTAGGAGTATCCGCATTTGCAGGTACACATACACATGTCCAAACAGCTGATGAACAGATTGTTAATAACTGTATGGCATATATTACTGACGCAGGATTTTGCGGGGCTCAAAACGGAGTTATAGGAATGGAGTACGAAACTTCTTTAAAACGTATGACTACAAATTTACCTGAACGTTTTGAAGTTGCACAGGATACAAATGTTGTTGTAAACGCAGTAGAATTTACAATTAATCCTATCACGGGAAAAGCAATCAGTATAAAACGAATAAATGAAATCATTAATTTAAACAATGATGAAATTACTGATAAATTAAAAGATAATATAAATGCTTAATTAGGGAGTTTATCAATGAAAAAAGCAGATTTTCACATACATACAAATTATTCTGATGGAGCATATAAGCCGGAAGATGTTGTTGATATGGCAATTGATGCCGGTCTGGAAGCAATTGCCTTGACAGATCATGATAATATATTATCTTATAATGTTGCTCAAAAATATTTAGAAGAAAGAAATCTTCAAGACAAATTAGAAATTATACAAGGAGTTGAAATAAATACTTTATATAAAAATTATGAAGTTCATATATTAGGATATTTTATGAACACTAACGATAGTGCATTTCAAAACCTTTTAAAAACTCAACAGCAAGCAAGATTAAATCAAGCTATTGAAATCCTTGATTTACTAGATAAAAAAGAAGGGATAAAAATTTCTTTAGACTCTATAAAATCTCAAGTTGCTCAAGGTGGAAGTATTGGCAGACCTCATATAGCTAAGGCAATAACAAATGCAGGCGGTACAACAAGTGTTATTGAAGCTTACAGCAAATACATAAATGAATCTTCTCCCGTTTATGTAAAAAGAAATACTGTTTCACCACAGGATGCTGTTGAAATAATATATGATGCCGGAGGAATTCCTGTAATAGCACATCCTCATGATATAGACATTGCAGAAAAATTAATAAGAGAATTAATGAGTTATGGACTTTGCGGAATTGAAGCATACCACAGAAAGCATTCTCCTGCTGTTGTTGAATACTTTTCTTCTATGGCAGAAAAATTCGGACTTATTGTAACAGGCGGCTCCGATTTTCACGCTCCTAATCCGCAAAACGGTCAAATACTTCTAGGAAGACATTTTATACCGGAATGGATTTATGACAAATTAATGCAAGAGAAAAAACGACTTGATATGGCAAGGGAGTAAAAGATTTATGAAAAAATTTTCCGCTTTTACCATTGTAGAAATAGTTGTTGTGTTCTGTTTAATTTTATTAACAGCGACCTTTGTTGTACCTGAATTAATAAAAGATAATAAAAAATTAAATACCATTGCTCAATGGAAGCATTCTTATCAAAATATTGATTATGTATTTTCTGCAATAAGAGTTAATGATGACAAAAACGACAGACTTGCTCTGGAACAAGCAAAAGATGACAATGAAAGTATTGATGCGTTATTTACAATATTAAATCCATATATAAGAATAAAATCCGATTTAAGCGAAAAAGATTATAAAATACGTTTTTATAACGGTAAGATACCAAAAACGAATAATATATACTATTTTAACAAATTTAAAATTTTAAATTCAGGACATATTGTTGGATTAAAATGGTTAAATGATTATAAAAATTCCGATACAAAAACACCTTATGCAATGATGCTATTTGACATCAATGGTATTGATAAGCCAAATACATGGGGTGAAGATATTTTTGCAGTTAAAGTATTTAAAGACAGAATTGAACCTGTAGGTAATGAATTTAGTAATAATAAAATAATGATTAAACGTGATTGTTCAAAATATGGTCTTGGAATAGCATGCTCATATTACTATAATGTTTATGGCGGTTCTTTTACTGAAAATGAAAGATAAATAAAATAGTTTATTTTATTTCATACCCCTTTATTAAGCAAATGTTTTGAAAGTTGTTTCGATATTCTTTTTAATAACTTCTTTTATAGAATCCATTTCAGTTTTTACTGCATTTTGTTCAGTGTCTAATTGTTTTAATCTTAATTCTAATTTTTTATCTTCATCTTGTAATATAGAAAGACTTGAATTTATAGTATTTAATCTTTGTTCATATAAAATATTTTGGTATTTATATTCGTTTTCAGCATCTTCGTAAGCAGCTGCATCATATTCAGAACCTGCTGCTACAGGATAAGATTTTCCATCAAAAGTTAAAGAAGTAATTCTTGCATTTTGACTGATTCCTAATTCAACATTAGATAAAACTTTTGTTAAAGTTTCATTATCTTGAGTGTAAGAAAGGATAATAGTATATAGAGATTTACCTTCTTCAGTTTTATTTATGCTTTTTGTAATTGAAGAAATTTTTGCATCGCCGGAAATATCATCGATATTAGAAACAGTGTAAACAGTTTTTTGGAATTGGTCTCTGGATGGCATTGTAGGAACTTGTAAATTCAACATTTGAGAATACATATTAGAAGATTGGTTTGCCAATGTAGTTCTTTGTTGGTTAATTTGTTGACCTTGAAATTCTATGTTAGTCTTTCTGGCAGTCAATGTTAAAAATCTTGCTTGTGATGCACCTAAACCCATACTACAAATTCCTAATTTCCTATTTCCTACATCATGTATATCGACAAGATTAAGGAAAAACTTTAGTTTATTGTTACAATTGTTAATATTCTTTTTATATTTTTTGAAGTACAATACATTTGTGAAAAGGATTTTATTATGGTAGAAAAATACCCTGAATATAAAGAATTTAAGAAATATAAAAAAAGTAAAGATGTTACTTCGAAGAATGTTTTAACTGTTTTTGTAACAACATTTTTAATCATGCTAGTTTTCTTTATAGGTGCAGCTAAAAGAATAAGTCCTGATGTAGATGTTACAATAGGAGAAGATCAGGAAATTGAAAAGAAAGAAAGCGGACTTGGTGTAAAAGGATTTATTGATGACAGATTAAAAGCCATACAATCTGAAGATACAATAAGTGAATCTGAAAAAAGAAAAAATAATATTAAAAAATCTGAAACCGAAGAAGATGAAATTTCAGAGGATAAATATTTTTCTAAAGAATTAGAACAGAAAGTAAAAATACCTGCAAAAACAGATTCAAAAGAAAATAATTCAAAAATAACAGATAAAAAAGAAAGTAATCATAATGAATCTGGAGTAAATAAAGAGGAACAATCCCAGAAACAAACTGTTTCTTTACCTGCTCACAATACAATTACAAAAGTTGTAGTAGGAAATTATTCCTCAATTGATCAAGCAAAAGTTGCTCAATCAATATTACAGGAGTCAGGTTTGGGTGTTACACCATTTATAAAAAATATACATGGCTCATATACATTGCAAGTAGGTTCTTTTTCATCTGAAGAAAAAGCTCAATCCCTCGCAAATGAATTATTGAGAAATAACTTTCCTGCAAAAATAATAAAAGAATAATATTAAAAGGAGAAATAAATGTTAAAAATAGTAACTATAGGCAGTGCCACAATTGACGTATTTGTAAAATGTGATGATGCAAATATTGTATCTGTAAATTCAAAAGATAGAAAAGCAGATTATATGAGTTATAGGTATGGTGCAAAGTTAGATATAACTGATTTTGATACAAAGGTAGGAGGTGGCGGAGTTAATACTGCCGTAAATTTTGCAAATCTTGGTTATGATACCTCTGCTATTTTTAAAATAGGAAAAGATATTTATTCAAAAGGTATTTTTAAATTTTTCGAAGATAAAAAAGTTAATTTATCGCATATTGTACAAACCTCAAAAACAACAACCGGCTTTTCAATTATTCTTGTAAGTTTTGAAGGTGATAGAACTGTTCTTGCTCACAGAGGCGGTAATGGTGAAATAAAAAAAGAAGATATTGATTTTGAAGCAATTAAAGATGCTGAATTTTTATATCTTGCACCTTTAAACGGTAAATCAACAAAAATTTTAGAGCCAATTATAGATTTTGCACATAAAAATGATTTGAAAATTTGTGTAAATGCTGGTTCTTCCAGTATCAAAAAAGGATTTGAGTATATGAAAAGGATATTAGAATATGCACAAGTTGTTGTAATGAATAAAGAAGAAGCTCAAATGTGTACAAAAATAGAAGTTCGACCTGATACAGCAGAAGAATGTTATTCGGATAAACCTATACATCCTGATATCGTAAGTATATTAAAGAAATTAAAAGTTCAAGATTATCAAGTAATCGTAATGACGGATGGTGGTAATGGAGCGTATGCTTATGCCGGTGGTGAAAAAGTATACTATGCACCTGTATTTCCGGGAAAAATTGTATCTACATTAGGAGCAGGTGATGCTTTTGCATCAACATTCTGTGCATCTATGCACAAAACAAATTTAGATATAGGTAAATCTTTATTATATGCTTCAATTAATTCGGGTTCTGTTGTATCAGCATTTGGAGCTACAGAAGGTCTTTTAACATTTGATGAAGTAGAAGAAAAATTAAAATCTAATCCTGATTATACATACAAAATTATTCCTATATAAAGATTACAACATTTCTCTAAGTCTTTTAAGCTGATCTCTGATTTCTGCTGCTCGCTCAAAATCAAGTATTTTAGCAGCTTTATGCATATCTTTTTCAAGTTTTGTTATAAGTTTTGGTAAATCTTTTTTCTCTATACCTAAGTCAACCATTTCTTCCGCAACAATATCTTCAAAGTTTCTATAGCTTGCAACAAGTGATAGCAAATTATTTTCAATAGGTTTTTTGATTGTCTGCGGAACTATTCCGTATTTTTTATTATAAGCTATCTGTAAATCCCTTCTGCGTTCTGTTTCATCAATAGCATGTTTCATTGAATCTGTCATATTATCGGCATACATAATAACTTCACCGCAAGAATTACGTGCTGCACGACCAATAGTCTGTATCAAACTTGTTTCCGAACGTAAAAATCCCTCTTTATCAGCATCCATTATTGCAACAAGTGAAACCTCAGGTATATCAAGTCCTTCTCTTAACAAGTTTACACCTATTAAAACATCAAATTCACCTAAACGTAAATCTCTCAGAATTTCTATGCGTTCTAAAGATTTTATTTCACTATGTAAATAACGTACTTTTATTCCCTCTTGCAAGAAATAATCACATAAGTCCTCTGCCATTTTTTTTGTAAGAGTTGTAATTAAGACACGTTCATTTTTCTTAACTCTTTTTGCTATTTCAGATTTTAAATCATTTATTTGTGAATTAATCGGTCTGACATAAACTTTTGGATCGACTAAGCCCGTTGGTCTTATTATTTGTTCTACATATTGTTGGGATGTTGAAAGTTCAAATTCTCCGGGTGTTGCTGATATATAAATTTTTTGTCCGACTTTTGCAAAAAATTCTTCATTTTTTAAAGGTCGATTATCCTTAGCACAAGGTAATCTGAATCCATATTCTATTAACGTATCTTTTCGTGCAGCATCACCATGCGACATTCCTTTTATTTGAGGAAGTGTTACATGTGATTCATCTATAACTGTTAGAAAATCTCCTCTGAAATAATCTAACAATGTTGCAGGTGCTGAACCGGCAGGTCGTCTTTCTATTATTCTGGAATAATTTTCTATACCGGAGCAATAACCTACTTCTTTTATCATTTCTATATCATATTTTACACGCTGTTCAAGCCGTTGTGCTTCTATAAGCTTATTTTGACTTCTTAATTCTATAAGACGTGTTTGCAATTCCTGCCTTATTAAGCCGATTGTTTCTTCAACATTTTCATCATAGGCAAGATAATGTACTGCAGGATAAATTACTGTCTTATTAATATTTTCAAGTACTTCACCTGTTGTATTATCTATTCTGATTATTTTTTCAATTTCATCTCCAAAAAAATATATACGTGTAACAATTTTTTCATAAGACGGAATAATTTCTACAATATCTCCTCTTGCTCTGAAATTTGCACGCTCTAAAACTACATCATTTCTGGTATATTGAACACTTACCAGATGTTTTAGTAAATCTTCTCTTGATATTTCCATACCTACAGAAAGCTCAATTGCACCTTTAAAATAATTTTCCGGTAAGCCCAAACCATATATACAACTTACAGAAGCTACAACAATTACATCATTTCTTTCATAAAGCCCACGTGTCGTATTATGTCTTAATAAATCTATTTCATCATTGATACTCGCAGATTTTTCAATATAAGTATCTGTTCTTGGTATATAAGCTTCAGGTTGATAATAATCATAATAACTTATAAAATATTCAACAGCATTATCAGGAAAAAGTTCCTTGAACTCATTATATAGCTGCGCTGCAAGAGTTTTATTGTGCGATATAATAAGTGTCGGTTTTTGAACTTGTTCTATTACATTTGCAATAGTAAATGTTTTACCTGAACCTGTAATACCAAGCAAAGTCTGAGTATCATAACCTGCATTTATACCGTTTACGAGTTGTTTTATTGCTGCCGGCTGATCTCCTGATGGTAAATATTTTGTATTGAGTTTAAATTTACGATTATCGTCCATAAATTATTGCTTTGCCAATTCTACAGTATTTTCCATAAGCATTGCAATTGTCATAGGCCCTACACCCTTTGGAACAGGGGTAATATATGATGCAATATCTTTTACATTTTCAAAATCAACATCACCTGTCGTTTTTCCGTTTGCATCCTTAAATATACCAACATCAACTACAACTGCACCCTCTTTAACCATATCTTTGTAAATAATCTTTTTTCCAACGGCTGAAATTAATATATCTGCGTTTCGGGTTATATCTGATAAATTCTTTGTATAAGAATGACAAATAGTTACCGTAGCATTTCTGTTCAATAGCATAACTGCAAGAGGTCTGCCGACAATATTAGAACGACCTACAATTACTGCATGCTTACCTGCAATATCTATATTGTATTCTTCCAAAAGCCGTATAACACCCTTTGGTGTACAAGGATATACGTTAGGTTTTATATTGTTTAATAAATTTCCTGTATTTTCAACCGTAAAACCATCTACATCCTTAAACGGAGAAATTGCTTTAATAATATTTTCTTCTGATATATGTTTTGGCAAAGGTAGTTGAACTAGTATTGCATCAACATCTAAATCAATATTTAATTCTTCGATTTTATCAATTAAATCAACTTCTGAAACCGTTTCAGGCAAATTTATTACAGTTGACTTTATACCTATTGCTTCTGATTTTTTCTTTTTTAAACCTACATAAATTGTACTTGCAGGATTATTACCGACTTGAATAACAGTTAAATGCGGCTTTTTATCCATTGATTCTATTTTAAGTTTTAAATCTTCTGTTATCTTATCTGCTACGTGTTTTCCGTCTATTATAATACCCATTACACCCTCTTTTGCGGTAAATTTAACCTAAAATAAAATTGTTTTATTGCATCTTGTACTAACTTTGAATTTTTGTCAATAGTATGTGTAAACAATTCATTATCAACAGGAATAACACCTAAAACTTCAAGTTCATATTTTTTCAACATATCAAATATAAAATTCATCTCATTGTTTTCTACTTTATTTAAAACAATCCCAAGCTGTCCGCCTGCAGCATATTTTGCAGAATATTCATCTATTCTCTTTGCAAGATGAATTGATGCTTCATCAGGATTAGTTACAATAAGTGCTGTATCAATATCAACATCAACAAGTTGATTTAAGTATTTTAAATCGAATTCACAATCGAAAATAGCTATATCATATTGTTTTATAAATTTTGCAACTGAATCACTAATCTGTTTTGTGATAGGGCATCTGCAATCTTTTGATGCAACAAGCCAAGAAACAATAATATCAACATTATCATCTAATTTTACAACAATATCTTCTAAAGCCCATTCTATATATTCTGATTTTGACATGCCATCAGGAATACCGGTTTTATACTCATGCTTACCACTTCTAATCCCATAAATAGTATTTCTTATATCTTTTCCAAAACTATGTCCCAATTCTCCTGTTAAATCATTATCAAACAAAAGAATTGACTTATCAGGAAAATACTCTTTAAAAATATTTAAAAAAGCTTTTGTAATTGTAGTTTTTCCGCTTCCGCCTTTTCCCGTAATTGCTAAAGTTGTTGTCAAAATTTATCCTTTCAATGTACTCGATATTTCACTTGTAAGTTTTAAAGCTTTTTCCGCCATTTCCTCACTTAAAGAACCACACCCGCAAGAAGGTGTAATAATAGAATTATTTATAACACTATTTTCATCTAAGCCCTTTTTAATTAGCAGCTCTTGTGCTTTTTTTAACTTATTTAACAGTATATCTTTATTAGCTTTTTCAAGTGCTTCTGAATCCAATGTTGGAACTATCCCCCATGCTATAAAACCATCCCTTTCATAAAATTCTTTTAAGTTTTCAGTAAAGGTACTCATATTTTCAGAAAAAGAATAAGCATCAAAATTAATAATATTCATACCCACATCCATTGCTATTGACCAATTACATTTTCCACAGCAATGAATTGCACTTAAACCGCCATTTTTTTGAATAACATCAGATACAATTTTTATTGTATTTATTATTTCTTCTGTAGATATTGTCAAATATGCAGATGTTCCCAATTGTGATAACGATGGTTCATCTATAAAAATAATAGGAGTAGTTTTAGGTGATACTTTTTTAATTTCTTTTATCTGCCACAGAGCTTTTAATGAAAGTGTTTTTGTAACGACTTCTCTTAAGGTTTCATCATAACATGCACATTTATCAGACAAATCTGTCAAAGAAGATGACAATGTAAAAGGCCCTGTTACTTGTGTTTTAGCAAAATTAGGTTGTAACTTGTTTATTAATTCGATATAAGGTCTGAATGTTTTTGAATATTCTTCCGTAATTCCATAATAATCTAAATCTTCATCACTTATATCATCCAATCCTTCAAAAGTAACAAATAATTTTTCTAAATCATCAATGAATGTTTCTGTATCTTGTGTTAGAAATACTTTTCCTGTTTCTTTTTCAACATACTTACCCGGTAAATTGTCCGTATATTGAAGAATCATATCCTCAAATCTTGATAACTTGGGTAATTGCGGACAAAAAGGGATTTTAGAACAATACCTCGCAACAACATTCATTGCTTTATCTACGCTTTTATAAGGCAACGAACCAATTGCAAAACATTCATTTTTTAAGTTTTCTTTTAATTTTTCTTCCATATCTTAAAAAAGCATGTTAGACATTTCTATCTAACATGCCTAAATTTTTAGTAACCTGCTTAAATAAATATTTATTCTTCAGTATTTTCTTGTGTTTCTTCTACTTCAAGTTCTTCTTTGATAACTTCAGATGCAGTAACAACAACTTCTAATTCAGTTTTTACTTTTGAAGTTAATTTTATTAACATCTTATAATTACCAATTCTATTTATTGGAGCATTTAAAGAAACAGTCTTTCTATCAACTTCAATACCTGATTTTTCAAGTAATTCTTCGCAAAGTTTCTTTGTTGTAACTGTTCCGAATAATTTTCCGCTTTCACCTGCTTTTGCAGACAATTCAAGTTTTCCGAATTCTTCAATCTTAGCAGCTTTTTCTAAAGCTTCTTGATGTAATTTTTCTTGTTTTGCCTTTATTCTTGCTAAGTTGTGTTCTCTATTTTCTAATGCACCTTTAGTTGCTATTTCTGCATAATTTTGAGGTAAAAGATAATTTCTTGCATAACCATCTTTTACGGTAACTAAATCACCTTGTTCACCTAAGTTTTGAACTTCTTTTTTTAATATTACCTGCATTTGTTTCTCCTTTAAAGTTGTATGTGTAAAATAATTTTACTTAAAACATACAAAAATGTCGATACCTTTTTTTAAAATTTAACAATTATTTTAAATATTATACTAACAAACGACACATGTCTAATTGTGTAAAAAATATTCGTTTTATATTATATCTTTGTAAATCTAAAACAAAGGAGATAAAATAATGAGTGAAACCACATTTATAACTGTCAAAATATTATTGTTCGCAATTTTAATTACATTTTTGGCATGGATTATTCCTGTATTTTCTTTTTCAAGTTACATGACAGCAATAGGAATGATTTTCACAATTACAATTTTAAACGCATTAATTTACCCCGTTATACGTTTTATGAATATTACACCTAATATATTTATCATAGGGATGTCTGCATTTATTTTAAATACATTACTAATTTTCATATTCACCCGCTGGACAAGTTTAGGAATAAATATGGGTGGTTTTTTGAGTTTATTTATTTCTACAATTGTACTTACAATATTAAGCATGTTTTTAAATAAGGAATAAAATCAGCATTTTAAATTAAAAAGATAAAGTAATAAAAAATTTGCTTATCATCTATACCTCAAACGGATCCTCTTTAAAATAATTTTTTTTCTTTTTTAGCTTATCATTTTTTTTCTTAATTTTTTCTGGTACTTTTTTATATGCATTATCTAAAGAAATTTTAGTTAAAGTTTTTTTATTTCTTCTATCGCATAATGTAAGCCAAAAACTTCTGTTTAAATTATCAACATTAAATGAAATTCTTCCTGCAACACGTTCTCCCGGTTTTATTTGTTTAAACATAATATTTGTATCACCAAAAATTGATGGAGAGAAAATTTTATTGTAGTCATTAACAAGTGCTAAATCCATTCCTGAAATTGTAATATTTGTAAGATTAGAAATAGATAATGTTAATGTCATTGTATTAGCATCACCAAACGGATCTTTTTCATGAACGATATTTGTAATATTAATTTTTAAACCCGGATAAAAAATTTCATGCTGTTTAAAAGCGGTATCTTTATATACAGGCAATGTCATTTTAGTTGCAAGTTTTACTCTTATTTCATCACCGGGAGAAATCAAAACATCTTTACCCTTTCTCCATAAAGACATACCGAGTCCAACAGTACCGCCTACAGCCGCTCCTCCCATAACAGTATAACCGTGAGAAGCAATTGCAGCTTCAATACCAAACAAATTCAAAGCCATCAAACCACCTACAGCTCCTCCTGCTGCGGTATATCCAATATCAGTTGCCACAATTTTGCCGGCTTCAACAACAGGATGCATTCTGGTTGACATTTTTCCCTGTATTGGAATTTCTCTGCCATCAGGTGTAACAAGATAATCAAACTCAAGTGATACATATCCGTTTCTGCCTAATCTCTTGGCTTCTGATTGTTCTCTTATGATACCATGTGCTAATGTTCCTTTTGGTAAAACTATTCCGCTATCACCTGACACATCACTTACGACTTCTGCAAAAAACTCATCACCTTCTATTGATAAATTTCCATCAATAACTTGAGAAACTGTCATTTTTATAACGTCTTTTTGATCTATTACATCAACAGCACCTGTAAATAATTCAGAATGTTCTATCTGTCTTTCATCAGTTTTTTCAGCATGACCTTGATAAGTTTCCGCAAAAACAGGCATAATATTAACAAGTAAAAATGCATAAATTAAACAAATAGAAATAAATTTTCTCATAATAGCAACATTATAATTTATAACGTCATTATTTTCCATTTGTAAATATTCATTGCATTATTACAAAAAATAAAAAGCCCTGCATAGTGCAGAGCTTAAAAAAATATACATTTACCCCACACCATTAATAACATATTTTTAATGCATTGTCAAATAAGCCAAAGCTTGTTTTTTATTTTTGTAAAAATATTGTTACATGAATAACAAATTTTTTATTTAGGTGTTTTGTATGATTGCATTTCCCAATGAATTAATATAATTATAGTGTAGACATAAGTTAGTGAGGTAGAAAATGTCAATTGATGATGCATTAGTTATGATTTTAGCAGGCGGAGAAGGAAAACGACTTCATCCGTTAACAAAAGACAGGGCAAAACCTGCTGTACCTTTTGGCGGTAGATACAGAATTATAGATTTTGTATTGAACAATTTTATTAATTCCGGCTTTTACAAAATAAAGGTACTAACACAATACAAATCTGATTCATTAAACCAGCATATTTCAAGAGGATATGCACTATCACCATTCTTAGACCAATATGTTGATTTAGTTCCGGCACAAATGAGAACAGGTGGAGATTGGTATAGAGGAACTGCGGATGCTGTATTCCAAAACGTATTGCACATAATTGATGCAGATCCGACATACGTTTGTGTATTTGGAGGCGACCATGTTTATAAAATGGATGTTTCTCAAATGTTGGATTTTCACAAAAAAGTTAGTGCAGCTTTAACAATCGCAGCCATTCCTATTCCTATAGAAGAAGCTTCCGAATTTGGTATTATGGAAGTTGATGAAAATTGGAAATTAACAAACTTTATTGAAAAACCAAAAACAAAACCAAAATCATTACCGGGTAATCCTAATATGTGTTTGGCTTCTATGGGTAACTATATTTTTGGAAAAGATATACTTTTGGATGCTCTTTATAGAGATAACAAAATTGAAGACTCCAGCCATGATTTTGGTAAAAATGTTATACCTATGTTATTAAATGAGGGCAAACCCGTTTATGTATACAATTTTAAAGAAAATTCATTTCCGGGAATTACAGATGCAGAACGTGGTTATTGGAAAGATGTAGGAAATGTAGATGCATATTGGCAAGCGAATATGGATTTATTGGATTCTTGTCCTGAATTAAATTTATACGCAAAAGAATGGCCTTTAAGAACATTTAACTACAATTATCCTCCTGCAAAATTCATTTGGCAGGAAGGTGATAGAGTTGGTATGGCAACAAATTCAATGGTATCAGAAGGATGTATTATTTCAGGAGGCGGATTATCCAGATGTATTCTTTCTCCTAAAGTAAGAATTAATTCTTATTCATCTGTTACAGAAAGTATATTAATGGAAGATGTTGATATAGGACGACACTGTGAAATCAGACGTGCCATAATCGATAAAAACGTTAAAGTTCCACCTTATACAAAAATAGGTTTTGATAAGGAAGTTGACCAGCAAAAGGGCTTTTATGTATCTCCGGGTGGAGTTACAGTAGTTCCAAAAGGTGCTATACTTTAATATATTTTAATAATTTCTTCTTTTAAAACACCTCTTTATGTTAAAATTCTAAAGAGGTGTTTTATGGATAAAAAGAAAAAAAATATAATTATCGTTTCATCTATAATTATAACGTTATTACTTTTAGCATTGATAATAGGTTTTTGTATTTATAAAGCAAACAGAGATAGATATATCAGAGGATTTTATACAAATGAGGGTTTAATTGCAACAAGCTTAGCTTTTAACGGAGTTATGGACACTTCTAAACCAATCGTATTGATGTTTAGTTCAAGATATTGTAAATTTTGTGCAATGTTTAAGCCAATTTTTTATAAATTAGAAAGACTATATAAAAATGATTATAATTTTGTAGTAATTGACTCTGACGATCCTAAAAATGAAGCTATTTACTATGGAAATGTAATTGAATTACCATCTCTTTATATTTTTGATCCGGCTATAGGTAATAAAATACATATCACTTCTTTTGCATTACATGATGAAATGAGGTTACGTACAGAATTAAACAATTATCTAAGAATACGTTCTGTTATGGATATTGAGCAAGCAGAAGAATCTCAAAGAAAAGAATTGAGTAAATATGATTAATAAAAATAGCATTATTTTAGTTTTACTATTAATTATTTTTTCGTTACCTGTAAATGCAAAAATTGTAACATGTGAAGATGCACATGCTGAAAACACTCCTTTCGTAGTGTATTATTACACTTCAACCTGCAGTACATGTAAAAAATTCGATGTAATATTTAATAAGACCGTATCAAAATTAGATAAGTATAATTTTGTAAAAATGAATGTTGCAGACATGGCTGAACATAAACTATGTTATGTTCAATCTTTACAATATGTACCATCGGTATATATATATTATCCAAAAATAAAAAAGATGGGAAAAGTTCATTACAACTACTACTTTAACCAAAGATATTTTGAATATGCTTTATCAACATATTTAAGTAATTCAAATATAGAATAAAAACTTTTTCCTAAGCTATATTTTCTAATCTTGGATCGGCTTCAACAATTTCTGTAGGCAAGCCAACATGATGAATTTTTGGAATTATATAATCTTCGTGATATTCAACAGGAGCTGCCTTATCATCGTCAGTGTCATTACATACAAAAATCAATTTGTTATCAGGTGTTAATTTAGCACCAACCACTGTAATTTCATGACCATTTACAATATTATTATCTTCATCTGTTGATGTATACCCAATAATTACATTTTTACCTTCTGCAAGAGAATTTAACAAGCATCTTTTAATTGTATTAAAGTCTGTTCTATATCCTGCAAGTTTTGCTGAAGGTGCGCCTGATTTATCTACACCTTCTCTTAAATCTTGGAATGTAACAGAAGTCTTGTTGCTATTAGTAACTACAGATTCAGTAAAAGTTTTTTCTATTTCAACAAGTCCTTTATCACCCGGACCAAATGAAGCAACTCTTGTATCATTTAAAGTATTATATGTTTGTTGAGAACCAATATTCATTAAAGTTGATTGCATTAAAACATCAACAGGAGTTCTTTCTAATTCATCTTTATCAACAGTTTGGATGTGTGCTCTGAAAATCGCATTTTTATCCGGTGCTATTGTTACTTCAACATTATTTTCATCAGTCATTGTATAAGGAATTTTAAAATTATCCAAAAGCCACTTTGAATCTTCTTTGTTATCACAAAGAGTATTTAATGAAAGATGTTTTTTTACAGACATATTAGGAGAAGATAATCCCTCTGCAATACGAGCAAATTCAGCAGGCATTTGACTTGCAAGATTAAATTCAATACTTGCAGCAACACAACAGCCGGAATGTTCCACTTCTTCTGTAGAATTATCATACTGTTTTAATGTACCTATCATGCTTTCAGGAATATTGCCAAAATGTTGAGTTATACCATAAGGATTAGCTATAGTTTTAACCGTATCGTTCAAAATACCTTTTTTATCTAAGCCGCTTGCACGATCATTTAACAATATTTTATGTAAATTATCAAGTGTTGTTGATTTATCATCTGAATTATTGTTTAACAATGAGCCGGTTTTAAGCATGTAATCTAAAGCTTTTTTACCTTCAGAATCAAGTGAAGATGCAACTTCTGTATATGCCTTTAATTCACTTGGTGTTGTTAATTGTGTTTTTGCAACGTCAACTGTGTTATAACCGTGGAAAGATACATTTTTTACTAAAGGAGATTGCACATAAGAATTAGATACACATGCTTTGCTTTGTTTTAGAGGTGTAATACCTCTAAAAATAACATTATTGACATTATTTAACCCTGTTAACATGTATAAATGTGCCTTCCTTACATGAGAATAAACGTTTATAAATTTGAAAATTTGCCTTTTTTATGTATAATATGTTAAAAATGTAAACATTTATGAGGAAAAATTTACGGATATAAAGATTAAAAATTTAACTCAAAATCAGCTTTTAATTTCTTTTGACCGGCTTACAAGATTTAAGTACACAGAAGACAAATATTTGCGAGTTTTCAAAGACATTATAATTTCTAATGTCATCCAGCCGCAGTTTAAGAAAAAAGAGCTTGAAGAACTGGATTATTTAACGATTAGAGATATAGCTCAATATGTTATTAATAAATCATTATCTGATATTTGTAAAAAACAAACGGAAGATTTTACTATAAATAACAAATTAAAAAAGTATGAAAATGACATATTTAACCTTTCACCGGAGGCAAATATTCTACTTGATAACAACATTCATTATGCTGATGCAAGTGAATTAATAAATAAGAATATGGCTAATAATTTAAAATGGCTTAAACTTTTATCAAAAGAAAAAGATTTCAGAAAAGAACTTTCTTTGCATTTTCCTGTTGAAAAAGTTGTCATAGCCGAAGGTATAACAGAAGAAACATTATTACCTGTATTTGCAAAACATTTGGACTATGATTTTGACAAGTACGGTGTACAAATGATTTCTGCAGGCGGTAAAAATCAAGTTGTGAAATTATTCTATAAACTTGCTGAACAACTCAAAATACCTGTATTAATCTTGCTGGATGCAGATGCCTATGATAATAAAATGCAAATTTTACCTAAATTAAGAACATGCGATAAAATTCACATAATTGAGCATGGAGAATTTGAAGATATACTACCTAAATCATTAATTTTAAACACTCTTAATGATTTATTTTTAAACTTTAATTCCGTAAATAAAAATGAATTTACGGAAGATAGAATGGTTAAAAATTTGGAAGAAATATTCAAGCAAAAAGGAATGCATGACTTTCAAAAAGCAGAATTTGCAAAGTCAGTAAGCAAACATATTTTTTCTAAAAATGATATTTCACAAGAGATTGAGTATATCATTAATGAAATAAAATCTCTTTAATAAAGTTTTAAGTGTTTACTACTATGCAAATGAATTTATAGCAGCATTAGCTACTTTTGCAACTATTCCACCGGAATTATAGTTATCTATAAGCTTTTGTATAAAATTACCTGCCATATTTTGAACTTTAGTTATTGAAGAATTGTTATTCGCAACTTTCCCTGCAACTTCAACAGAAGAAGATGATTCAGAAAGTTTTTTGCTTAAATTTTGCATTGCTTCTTTTATTTCCGTATCGGAAATTTTACCATCTTTATTAGTATCCAATTGGCTTATAATAGATTCTGAAATTTTATCAGCTATATTTTGATACAAATTTTTTTCATTTGTCTGCTGCGTTGCATCTTGTATTTTAAAACCAGCAGGCATACCCAGCTGCTTATCCAATGTAAAATCAAGAACTTCGTCTTTAGATAATAAACCGTTAGAATCTTTATCAATAAGATTAAATTCTTCCTCTAAACTTTTTACAAATTGTGAATTTTGTTCTTCATTTATTTTTGATAAATCTGCTTTTGATAGTCCATTAGTATTACTTTCATCAGATTTATATAATAGCGCAAGCATAGCTTGTAAATCACTGTTTGAAGATACCGCTCCTATTGATGTTGTTGTCATTATATTTCCTCCAAGTCCACAATTATATTTTAACTTTATTTTTTACAATTAAATCCACCATAAAAATGATTTTATATAATTCTATAAAAATCGTAGTTTCCAGAATGACAATATTCTGCCATACTGAGGATTTACCCGAAGTATATCATGCGATTAATTAATAATTTCCTCTAATTAGATGACATTTTATTGATATTTTAAAAATTATCATTAAATATCCGATATGAAGATAAAAAAGAGAGGAAATAATCATGGGTTTGGCAGCATCACAAGCAAGATTTTTAAACCTTACAGCAAGAAAAACTAACATTGAATACGAAGGTCAGCAAATAAACCAACAAAGAACAACTTTGTCAAATCAATCTGCGAATTTGTATAACCAAATGCTTACATTAAAGGTTCCGACACAACCGTCTATTGATAGTTATACAAAATTGCAATACACGTTTGTACCACCTGATTCTGTATCAACAGCAACTGTTAGTTCAATTACAAAACAAAAAATGGAAGAAGGAGAAGATGTACAGAAATATACTATTCACTATACCGTAACAGAAGATGTTATAGGTTTCTATCCTTGTGAGAAAGATAAAGAAGTTACTGTAGCCAAAGATGAATCCAATAATTATACTTATTCAGAGGGTGGCGGAACTTTTGTATTAGAAAAATATACTTATGATCCGTCAGCTCCAAATTATGCAACACACAAAGATGCTTATGATTATTTAATTGATGAAAAGGGATTTGGTGATAATCTTTATTATTTCAATGCAGGAACGGAAGCTAGTCCACAATACAGATATTTTACAGATACACAAATGAATGCCGCAATAGATGATGGGAAAAAATGTGTTTACTATACCTCAACAACACAAAAACAAACATCTACGAGTGTTATAAAAGATTGTACTTTAATTAGAGATGCAAATAACCGTCTTGTAAGTTTTACAGATACAAATGAAGATATAACATACACAGTAACCGCAGGAACTTATACAGACCAGCAAGCATACGATGACGCACAAAACCAATACAGATATGAAACATTCTTATATGAACAAACTCTCGGCAAAATAAATGCTGAAACATCAGTATTACAAGCACAAGATAAAACTCTTGAATTACGGTTAAAACAACTTGATACGGAACACCAGGCAGTTCAAACCGAAGTGGATTCAATATCAGAAGTTATCAAAAAGAATATTGAAAGTTCATTCAAGTCATTCAATGCATAATTATTTTTCAAACTTCATAATCACTCTTATAATTTCGGGTATCTCAAAAGGATACCCTTTTATTTTATTATTTTTTACATTATTGAAACCACTTAACATAAATTTATAAGAACATCTTCAAGGGTTGTACAAACATAAAATTTGATACATAATAATTATATAATGGGGATATTTTATATACTTGGCAGATATAGAAAAAGTGGCTTTACATTAGCAGAAATGATGGTTATTTTAACTGTCATGAGCGTTGTAATGGCAGCAACCATGCCTGTTTTAACCGCAAGACAAGGAGTTGGTGAATCGAGTGCTTTGGGTGGTTCAGGAGCCGGTGTAAAATGGCAAAGGAATAAAGAGTTTATTGCAACAGCATATCCTCATTCATTTATAGCTATCGGTATGGAACCGGATTCATCAGACTTGGGTGCATTAAATCACGCTGCAGTAATGTATGTAAAAAACAGAGAAGGTAACATAACTTCTTCTTCTCAAATTGGACTGTTAAAACAAATGACTGTGCAAAAAGATTCTGTATACAGCAACAATTATTACTCGGCAGGCAGAATAGCTATGGACAGATATAATAACATTGCTCTTGGTTCAAATACAATGTATAACGGCTCTATAGGAATTGGTAACATATCTATAGGAACATATTCAATGTATAACAGCAGTAATCATACTGATTATAACATTGCAATAGGAAGAAGTTCTTTACAGCATCAAACAGGTAATACAAAAAGAAATATCGCTATAGGATATAATACTTTATATGAAATACAAGGAAGAGATAATATACATATAGGTACAGGTACAGTAAATACATCCTCAAGTAAATCAACATCTGATGTATATATAGGACGCACAGTTGGATTAAACCAAGCAAATACAAGAAGTACAGATGAAACAAAAAATAATGTTGTAATTGGAACTGATGCACATTTATCTAACAATTCAGATAATGTTGTATCAATAGGTACAAATTCAGGATCATTTGGTGTGAGTGATCCTGACAATGGAATTTCAATAGGAACTAATTCCGGTGCCGGCTTTGGTGATGTTTCAATAGGTAACACAGCAAAGCGTATGAATGGCAGTACAAATAAAGCTGATAAAAGAAAAGATGTTCGTATAGGTATTTTCTCCGGTTATTATGCAAATGCAGACTTTACTTTTAGTGAAAATGACAGTTCTGTGTATTTAGGAACATACGCAGGAATGAACTCATCTACAGAACAAGGTGTAGTGCATATAGGATATAAAGCCGGACACCAATCTTCCGTAAATAAAACAAGCTACGCTTCTCTTGTTGCAATTGGTTACAATGCAGGTGCTGAAAATATGTATGCGAATACATCTAATAATGTCGACTTAGGAAGTTTTGCAGGATATCAACAAGCTTATACAACAGTAGGAAATATAAATATTGGTACAAATGCCGCCAGAAGTTCTTCTAAACTTTCAAATTGTATTTGTATAGGTCATGGAGCTTGTATGAGTTACAAAAACTTAAAAAATAGTTTATTTTTGGGTTCAAGACCTACAGGTTCTGCTATTATTAAAGGAAACAATAATGATGACGGTACTGCGGGTTCAAGGTCTGCAATAGCACCTAACGGAGGACTTGCAAATATTAGCAGAGATTATGATATGCATTTAGATGACAATCCTAATAGGTTAAAAAAAATATGGGATCCTCAAGGGGAATTAGGTGAAAAATATTCGCAGTTCATAATAAGTCCAAATGGTACAGCTTATGCAGGTACAAGTTCAATTATTATGTTTTCGGATATAGTATATGGACCTACTCAAACATTTACTATGTATTCCGATAAAAGATTAAAGGAAAACATAAAAAAATCTGAAGTTTCACTTAATGATTTTAGAAAAATAAATACTTACCAATTTAATTATAAAAATGATAAAACCATAATGGCAGGTACAATTGCACAAGAAATGCAACAAATTTTTCCAAAATCTGTTGTTGAAAAAAACGGTTATTTATCTGTTGATGCGGAATGGATAATATTTCCAATGATAAATGCAATAAAAGAATTAGATTTAAAATTATCAAACATCAACAAAAAATTAAATAACTACATAACAAATTACAAAAAACTATATGATAGAGCCATTGCATTAGACAATGAAGTTAAAATACTTGAATCTGAAAATAAACGACTAAGAGTACAAGTAAATAACTTATATATAAAAACTAAAATAAAAGAAAGTGTGAATAAATGATTATCAAGAAAATAAATGCATTTACACTTTCGGAAATGATGATTGTATTATTGGTAGTTAGTGTAGTATCAGCCATAACATTACCATCTTTAACAACCAGACAAACAAATGATAACGCAACAGTTGTTCAAAGCGATAACAGCTGGAATAGATATGAAGCTGAATCAGACGGTGCATCAGGCGGATACGGAATATATAATATATCATATCCAAATTCTGCTTATAAAGTTATTGTCGGATTAGATATTGATTCGTTTACTGATATTAATACCGATGTTAAATACTATCCGGTATCACAATATGGCAGGTCAGCACTTGTTTTTGCTTCAAATTTGGGTAATATGATTAACCTTTATCAACGAGGTAATTCACCAAATACAAATATTTTTGCCGGCTCTCTTGTATTAGATATGGCAAGAAATATCGGCATTGGTGCTTTAGACAGTGATTTTTCCTCAAGTACCGGAACAATAAGTTCAATGGTTGGAAGTAATTCATCTATACATATAGGAAGATTTACAGAAACAAAAGAACACTCTTTAAGTGCAATATCAAGTGATAATTATAGTATTATTGCCGGTTATATACCTGCTTACGGTGCATCTTCAATAAAAAATCATAATGTAGTTATTGGATATTATGCAATGAACGGTATGGGAAGTTCAATATATAGAAGCAACATTATCGGCTCTTATGCTTGTGCAAACAGTAATGCAGGAAATGACAGTGTCTTAATAGGTAATAATGTTGCAAGAAATAACAGTAATATTTTAACCTCGCTTAATAACAGTATTGCAATAGGTACAAATGCAGCAAGTGGTAAAACTGCAGCAGGAATTACAGCAGGTATATCCATAGGTAATTACGCAAATGCACACGGTAATGGCGGTTTTGCCGGAGTTGCTATAGGTAATTATGCAGCTTATGGTGCAGTAGGTTATGATGGATATACGTCAATAGCAATAGGTCCATACGCAGGACATTTGTCAAATATGAAATACGGAAGCAGTTACGATAATGTATTAATAGGTCATTACGCAGGAGCAAGTTCTGCAGCAGATACTAAAAGCAATTTAGGTTACAATGTCATAATGGGAAATTATGCAGGATATACAACAAGTGCTCATAATTTAGAAAAATCAGTAATTTTAGGATATAATGCAGGAAAAAATGCAAGTGCTTTGAGTTCTGTATTTATTGGTTCCGGTGCAGGCAACGGTGCAGGAACGATTACAAACGGTATTTTTATTGGAAATAATGCAGGTTCATCTAACTCAAACTCCTCAGATAGTATAGTTATCGGAAATGGAGGTCAAGCAGGTACAAGTGGTATCAATATTGGCTCTCCCGGCAAAGTAGGAGACTACTCTATTGCAATTGGCTCAGGTTGTTCAGCTGAATTACTTAACATTGTCAATTCATACAATAATAAAACCTGTATTATACCCGGTCCAATAGGCAAAAATGTAACATCGGTAATGACATCTGCAAATCCTACGACTTCGGTAGATCAAGTTGATACATATATGAATACTATAGATCCTTTAGATAGAGATGCGAATATAACTATTAAACAAAAAGATTTTAAAATGAATACAACATATCACCAAAGCAGTTATGCTACAACAATAGATTTAATAACTATTCCTAGTGTTAGAGAAACTACAGCTGCTAATATTTGGGGAGCCAATTCAAGAGCACAAATGGTTATTGCTCCTGCATCAACATCCGCTCAATGGGGTAAGGATACTGATGGTTATTATATGACATCTATTGCATTAGACGGTGCTGTATTCGGCAAAAATCAAATGATGACAATTTATTCGGACAAACGACTAAAAACAAACATTAAGCCGACAAAATATGGTTTAAATGAAATCAGAAAAATTAATATATATGAATTTAATATGAAAAAAGATAAACAAACCAAAAGAATTGGTGTTATTGCACAAGAACTAAAGGATATAATGCCTGAGGCAGTTACAAAAGAACCATTATCAGGTATGTATGCAGTAAATGGAGATTGGATTATCAATACATCTGTTCAAGCTATAAAAGAAATTGATAAAATTTTCTCCTCAATATCAGAAAATTTACAAGAATATATAGCATTTGCATCTAAAACGGATAAATACACTGATAATTTAAATCATCGGCTTAAAAATTTATCTGATTCAAATAAACAATTAAACTCAAAATTGGATAAAATTGAAAGTATGAGAAGCAGGCAATAAATATGAAGCAATACTTAAACATAAAAAAATATATGGCTTTTACATTAACTGAGATGACAATGGTTATTCTCATAATGAGTATTGTTGCTGCAATTTCTACACCGGTCATAACAAAAAACATAAAGAATGTAGAAACAAAGAAAAAACAACTTGATGCCACACCTACAATATCCCCACTATGGAAACAAGCTGAATCTGCTGACGGAGCTTATTATATATCTCCTTATGCAACAGGAAGTAATGCAGGTATGGTTGCAATAAATATAAAACCTAATACAAACAGAAATACATATTTTAATCCTGCTATGGTTATAGGAAATCCTGCATCAGCTGATAGTATAGAAAATAACGATATTTCTAAAATAGGTCAAATGGATTTTTATAATGGTGCAGAGCCAAAAAGAAGAAGAATTGCAATGGATGAATCTCATAATATACTTATGGGATATGGCAATTTATACAGAAGTGGAGATGAACAAACAAATACACTACAAAACTCAATAATAATAGGAAATGATAACCTGCATTTTCAAAACAAAGCTCGTACCAATATGCATGATGGTATAATTATAGGAAATGGTATTCACAAGTCATCAGGGGACAAACTTCTAAATTTAAACAGAACAATTTCTATCGGCTATGGTATTTCAAAACCAACTTTAACTGAAGAAACACAATTTGTAGATACCGTACAAATGGGATATTGCACATCATATAATTCTAAAACTAATTTCAATTCAGTTTTAATCGGTTCATACGCCGGTTCTAATGCTAGCGGAAATTCATCTAACAATATAGCTATAGGTAGTTATGCCGGATATGGCAATAATTCAGTAAGTAATATTTCAATAGGTATGTATTCAGGACATTCTGACAATTCAAACGGTGATAATATATCAATAGGTTACTTTACAAATTATAAGCCAATATCTTCAACAAGTACAAGTATTACAGCTAAAGCTTATTCTAATATTTCTATAGGAGAGTATGCAAATACACTTACAGTAGAAAATACAAAAGTATCGTTTTTAAATACAGCTATAGGCAGCTATGCCGGTTATGGTAAAAATGTAAAAGTTGCATATGGTAATTTAATTATTGGATATTATGCAAATACTAAAAATAATACATCCAATTATCAAAATATAGTAATAGGACATCAAGCAGGTGTAGATTGGGAAAGTGCAGGTTACAAAGAAAGCGATGACACTTATGGTGGTCCGCAAAGAGCTTTTTACGGAACAATTGCAATAGGTCCTTTTTCTGCAAACAATTTATATGAGGGAAGCGGTATTTATATTGGAAATCAAGCAGGAAAATATGGCTCATATAATAAGAAAGCAGATAACATTATAATAGGAACATCAGCCGGAATTTCATCAACCGCAGGAGCTGCAAAAGGAGTTAAAGGGAGTATTTTTATAGGTAAAAATGCAGGAAACAATTCAAACGGAATTTTTGAAATGGGCATCGGACAAGATGCATGCCAGCATACAGGAAAGGGTAAAGTATGCATAGGACCGCAAT
>Ga0256404_1001800_pt1 | contig 49844 bp, 46 predicted proteins | sample RumenRJG_01DNA_FD_185990 | JGI IMG/M metagenome (GOLD analysis project Ga0256404, IMG submission 185990) | Bovine rumen microbial communities from Lethbridge, Alberta, Canada - RJG_01 | ecosystem: Host-associated > Mammals > Digestive system > Stomach > Rumen | place: Canada: Alberta | collected...
CGTGTTCTCTGTCATAGAACCCAATGAGTTCAAGAGCCTCTTCGCTGACTGGGTTATTCACGAGCTGCTGAGTCTTCTGCATACGCACAGTGATATACATGCCTCCGTCACCGTATGGCTGAATCTTTTTCCAAGTCAACGCCTTGATATCGCTCTTTCTGAGTCCAGTGAGACAAGAGAAAAGGAATGCTTTCTTCAATACAAGCTCCTTGCAGTCTGTGTTGGCAAGCCTTACGAGTTCCGGCTGTGAGAGGTGTTCCTTCTCCGTTGGGATGGTGTCAATCCTGTCAAGGAAGCCATTTGGATTCTCCTTGATCTTGTGGCCACGGTAGGCTGTGTGGAGCACGGCACGGAAGGTTGACCAGTAGCCGGCAATAGTGTTGGTGTGCAGCCTCTGCTTTTTGTGGATGGTCTGTGGAGCAGTATAAAGGTACTCCTTGAACTTGTTGCACAGGTCAACGTCTATTTCCCCGAAGGTGCATTTCCCTTCGCAGAAGGTTTCGAAATGCTTATAGACGTTTTGCCATTTGGTGTTTCTGGCATCGGCCTTCTTCTTGAACCATGCGAGGAAGCTGCCTTTCTCCTTCTCTCGGTCAAAGAAGTCGTAGCGTTCGTTCACGATACTCTCATAGCGCCGGCACCGCAGTGCCTCGGCTTTCTCCGTCATGCGCTCGTTGTAGTCACGCTCGCGCTGGTTCCTGGGCTTGGCAAAGATGTAGATGCCAAGTGACTCATGTCGCTGTACCTTCATGGTTGACTCATCCCTGTAGCCGGGATAGTAGTCAAGGTAGAAGCTTAGTTGCGTACCTCTCTTTATCTTACGTGTACGCAAGGTTACTGTCTTGCAAATGTTACTCATACTTGTATGAAATTTGTTTTGTTAATAATCGAAGGCTATGCGTCTCATAGCAGGTGCAAAGTAACTGCGTGATGGAAGAGTGACCAACTTACCCTTTCATAACTCATGGATAACTGCACTTTCACGCAGTTGATGCCTATTATTGGGCGTTATTGGAGCCTATAAGCCCCGAATTGTGCTAGTCTGCTTGCCATTATTCGGTCTAATTCCTCCTTGACGATGAGGTTCTGTACACCGACTTTCACCTTGGTGATGTTGTTCGTCTTGACAATAACGCATATGTTGCTCTTGGTCAAGCCGTACTTCTCGGCAGCTTCGGCGGTGGTGTAATAGTCATCACTTGCCTTCAGGTCGGGACGGAAGATTTCATCAAGATGTATCTTTGAATAATAGGTCCTGCCATATTCTCGCTTGGTGGGAATATGGCGGCGGTAGGCTTGGGTGCGTAGGGATTCCTTGGTTGTGGAATAGAGTGCCTCTGCCTCATCCGTTGTCAGCCAGTCTGTCAAGGTCTCTATCTCAGCAGTAACTCCGAAGAGCGCATCCATGTGCTTCCGGCTATAATAGTTCTTGCCAGCTATCTTACACATAGGTATGTTGTTTCTCTTGGCAGAAACATAGAGCCAAGACTTCTTAACCTTGTAGATGCGCATAACATCCTCGCCAGAGATGTATTCAAGTGGTTCGATATTCTGAACTGAATTCTCTTTTCTCGCTGGCTTACTTGAAGCTTGTCTTTTCTTCAACGAAAGGGAAGAAGGAGTCGTTGACTTGGGTGTTGGCAACACTCTATGATAAGGATTGCCAGCAAGCATCTTCTCAATGTCTGCCTTGCGGATGAAAGCCATACGGCTACTGATTCGTGAGGCAGGAAGTTTACCCTCGTTTACCAATTTGTAAACGTATTGACGTGAGCATCCCATGAGGATGGCAGCCTTGGAGAATGTAAGATACTCCTGGCTGGCGATGTCTATAACAGGCTGGACAGCCTTCAAAAAGTCCTGTTGTCTCTTCTTGCGCTGAGCCTTTGCCGCCTCAGCACAATGTTCCGAACAATACCTCTGCGAACCGCTGTTACAAGTGAAATCCTTGCCGCAGAAGGCGCATTTTCTTGTCTTTCTCATTTGACTCCTTTTTATGTGGTTTTACAATCAATTTCATGCAAACCGCCACGGAGTGAACTTTCGTCAACCATTGACAATCCTTGTCAACTCATTCCACGATGTCACGTTCTTCAAATGAGGTCACTTCCTTACTCTTTTCCCTCTCGTTCATCAGTCAACCGTTGTACACTCTTGTCAACTTTTGTCAACCCTGTCCACGAGATGGCAAAATAAAAGCCCTCAAAATTCTCCGCGGTAGAAATGCGTTGCAAAGGTAAGCGGATTTTTGAGAACCACCAAAAAACAAGTCTGAAGTGTTAAAAACTAAAAGTACTTGATATACAGAGTTTTATCTCTATGTGTTTTTCGTTGTTTATGGTTGTTTAGAGGTCTCTAAATACAGTTATAGAAAGCACCGGTTCCGATGGAAGTCACGGAATTGGGGATGGTCACGGAGGTCAGGCCGCTGCATTCAGAGAAAGCCTGGTATCCAATGGTTGTCACGGAATTGGGGATGGTCACGGAGGTCAGGCCGCTGCAATCATAGAAAGCACGGTCTCCGATGCTGGTAACTGAATTGGGGATGGTCACGGATGTAAGGCCGGTGCAAAAAGCGAAAGCATAGTTACCGATGGAAGTCACGGAATTGGGGATGGTCACGGATGTAAGGCCGCTGCAACCAGAGAAAGCAGAGTTACCGATGGAAGTCACGGAATACTCCACGCTCTCGTAGGTAAACTTCTCGGGAACAACTACAGAACCTGTGTATTTATTATCACCCGATGTCACTTCCGCAGCATTCCCCTTAGGAATCAGATTATAGTAAATGCCATCTACCAGGCAATCATACGCACTGGCCAGCAAGGGAAGCGCCAGCAATAATATAGATAAGAAAAGTTTCTTCATGTTGTTTGTATATTGGTTTTCTCGATGCAAAGATACAAAAGAATATGGAAGTAGTTATTAAAATCGGGAAAAACTTTTTTCAATACCGAATCTTTCTTTTATATCCCGGATTATAGCAATATTTGCAGTCGATATCACCGAAGCCAAGGAAGACTCCACGCTGTAGATTCCGAAACTCCAAGTAAATCACAGGGGGCGATTCCTGATGTGAGTCCCCTTTTCACGTCCTGAGAATTCCCGAAGTGTTTTTCTGTTCCTCGTTTGAAATTCCATTTTGGAATATCAAAGACTGTTTCAAGAATTCAAATTCTTCTTTTGTCAATTGGAACATAAAATCTGGAGGGAAGCGCCTGATGTTGCGCTTTACTGCTTTGTTCAGGTTACCTGTGGTCACCTCATATAATTCTGCCAAGTCGCGATCAAGCATCACTCGCTGGCCTCGTATCTCGTAAATTTTGCTCTGGATAGTTTGAATTTCGTTCATGACCGTAGTTTTCATGTTTTCCTTTTGCAAAGATAAACAATATTTCGGAAACAAAGCGCTTTTAATGTGGAAATATTGAAAAGTTTTAAAAACGGATAATTATGTTGTAATAATTGTATTTTGTGTCGTTTCTTTTTTGTAATTTTGTGGGCATGAATAAAGAGGATTACGAGAAGCGTAAAGCGTTTGCGGGGAAGAAGAAACCTTCGATGAAACGCCGCTTTGCAGGACATGACTACACCCGTCGCGGTATCTATATGGTGACGATGACGGTTGAGGGGCGCAGGCCGCTGTTCGGTCGTGTCTATGGGAGTGGAAACGATCCCCGCATTGAGTTGACGGAGCTGGGATGCGCTGTCAGGGATGAGTGGTGGAACATCCCTCAATACCATCCGGAAGTCAAGATCTTTGAGCTTCAGATGATGCCTGACCACCTGCATGGAATCCTTTTTATCAGCGAGCCGCTGGCTTGCGGGCTGAGCGGGATTATAAGGGGCTTCAAGACGGGCTGCGGGAGGGCCTATCGGCGGCTGGTGGCTCCTCGGGATGATGCTCCAGAGCAAGGTGCGACTCAGTCGCAACAGACCGTGAAGGGGAAAGGGGTCCAGACAGGGCAAACCTTGAAGGGGAGCCATCCGGAGCACGGACTGCTTTTTGAGCCTGGCTACAACGACCTGGTGCTCCGAAATCACGATGAATACCAGCGCTGGAAGCACTATCTTCGCGACAATCCGAGGCGGCTGTTGATGAAGCGCGAACACCCCGAGCTGCTGCGTCCTTTCTTCAACCTCCAAATGGGCAGTCATACCTACAACGGCATCGGTAACCGCGCGCTTCTCACGGTTCCCCAAAGGCTGGCTGTCAGGGTGTCGCGCCGCCTTACCGGCAAGGAGCTGGATGCCGAGGTAGCCAGGTATATCGAGGCTGCCCGAAATGGGACGGTACTCATCTCTCCAGCCATTTCGCCTGGTGAAAAGCGGGTGATGCGCGAGGCTTTCGACCTTCATCTACCCACCATCGTGGTGCTGCGAAACGGTTTTACCACTCTGTCAAAGCCCAAGGGAGAGCAGTTTGACGCCTGTTCCGAGGGCCGTTTGTTGATGCTTTCCGCCTGGGAGCACACGAACGAGCGCATCACGCTTACGGCTAACGACTGCGTGCAGATGAACCTGATGGCGCAAGAACTGAGCCATGTGTATAAAGAGTTTTGAAAACTAAAAATTCCTTTTCATATATGATACCCAAAACTATAGTAGAACATGACAAGTCGGGATTGGAAATGGTTCTCGACGCGATGGATGAGCTTTTGGAAGAAAAGTTCATCGAAGGCATTAAGAGCAAACACCGTAATGCCTACGAGATTGAACAGACCACCGAGATGGTGGGCATTTACCAGCATCGGGTGAATATAGAGGCAAAGGCGCTGACGAGATTCTCAGAACGGTTCATCCGTTCGTATGCCACGGATAACAACAAGTGTTTCGATACGGCAGAGGTGCTGTTCAATAAAATCAGGAGCACGATAGCCTGTTTGAAGAAGGTTTTCTACAAGACTACTCCAATTGACTATACCCAGTTGCCCAAAGGGGTGGAGTCGCCTTCCGTCTTTGAGAAATCGCCTTTGGGACATGGCGATTACACGCCCGATATATATGGGCTGGATTCGTTTCCGGATGAAGTTAAGAACCTGTATAAAGCGATGGAAACGCTGTTCTCCACCTCCTCGGTCATGCTGGCGCTGTGCCACGAGATGATTGAGAAAGAGGAAGAGACGCGCAACGATATCGTGCAGCTGCGGCAGATATACAACGAGAGCTGCGAGGAACTGCTGGGGGCGGTGAAGGCAGCCTCTGCGTTTATGGTTACCACACAGGAATTGCCTGAAAACGAACTGGAACAACTCCGCGAGAAGGCCGGTTCGGACCAGGACGAGCGGTTCCTGAAACGGGGATACCATTCGTGCAACAAGGATGTGCTGACGCAATACCTGATCATCAAGACCATCAAGCAGGCCCGCAACGAAGGACTGACCGAATCAGAGGCTTACTATTGGCGCAAAGACCATGGTAAGGCGCTGCGGGTGAGGAAGGTTGTCGAGAACTTCGACCTGGTTGCCGATGTCAAAGGACAGGCCAACAGTCTGTCGAGCATGGTATTGGTGGAGTTCCTGAAATGGTGTGGCGTTCCTGAAAGCCAGGAGAAGCAGATGTATGTAAAGTATTTCGTTCCCAAATATTGTGCAAACGGTAAATACAAACCGTTGGGATGGAACACCATCAGCGGTAAGCGCAAGGAACTGAAAGATATGGGCGACACCGACGAAAAGCTGGCCAACGACTTCCAACAACGGCTAACGGCCTTCCATTTCGGATAAAGTATAGATTTTCGCCGAAAGCGACCTTTAAGATTGGATGGATTCCGTGGGGATTCATCCTTTTTTTTGTTATAAAGTTAACCGATTCGATTCAATATATCACGATCTTTGGATTACATGAACCCGTTTCAATCCAAAGTCAGTTTACAGTCATTCCAAATTAGAAAGCCAGCGTTCCAATCACACGGATTAAACAAAACGTAAAACGTTCTAAATCAATAAATTAGCATTCTTTACCCTCTCCTGAAAATCCTTTGTCAGCAGCAAATTTCTGCCTACTTTTGCATCGCAGTCCTGAAAATCAGGTTGTGGTGCTTGAAGTCTGGTGCACTGAAAAGGGCGGATGGCATCGAGACGCGTCTCATCTTTTAGTTATTAAAAACATTATTTAAAGATGAAGACAACCATCTTTTACGTAGTCTCGCAGACGGATGTGAGCTACGTTGCCTCTCAGAAGGCAGAAGGCGGCCAACTGGCCAAGTGTGCAATCAGACTCAAGGAGTTTGGTGGTTCTAAGTTCGGAAATGAGTACGTGGGTACCATGTTCGGCAATCTCGCTCAGTGCCGGTTCTACGAAGGCGACCTGGTGGCAGCATCGCTGCGATTCCAAGTACACGAAGTGAACGGAGCCATGTATCAGGAAGTAGTTGTGAACGACGTTGTGAAACTGCAAAACCGTTAAGCCATGGAGAAGAGTATTACAATCTCGGGAATGACCGTGATAACGGTCGACGAGAACCGTAAGGTGAAGAACATTCAGTTCCTGCCTGACGACGAGCTGGCACCTATTATGGAAGTTAGCAGCCACACGTACGGGTCACTTCAACAGCTCCGTAACGGGGCCTACGACTATGTGGCCTGCAAGTCTACGAGAAGAGCACATTCTACGCTGCTCCGCAAGGCGGCTCACGGCAGGATTTCAGCCACGAGGGATGGAGCCTACCAGCTGACGCTGAAGGTGTTCAAGCGAGAGGGACTGGACGTAAAGGAGACGCTGACCCGTGAGGCCTTTGACCTGATAGACAACGTAGACTTCTAGCGCTCATTTCAATCTCAGTTATCTCAAATCTCAGTATAAAAAGACATCACAAATACAACCGAAACCCTCTTTTATAGCTATTCTAAGATATTGATAATCAATAATATTATAAAAAAAAGAAGAGTTGGGGGGTACCTTATTTTTTTACTGTGATTTGAGATAACTGAGACTGCATAGATTAGTTAATAACCATAATTAGTTTTAAAACAATGCAATACGATATATTTAGCAATGTCGCTCCAACAATGCCGAGACCTGCAAAAGGCACAGAATTCTGCAAATTGCTCCTCTCACAGGCATCCCGTGATATGCGTGAACCGCTTGTCCCGATGGCAATTCCAGCTTTGGCTGCTCACTTAAAGGATGTGGAGTTCATGTACTGCGACAACAATTACTATGAAATGTGTGGCCAAATGGGGCATTTGATAGGCCCTTCAGGCATTGGAAAGGCTCAGTTGACTCAACTTGTAGAGGCTATAATGAGACCATTTCGCAGCCATGATGAGATAGAATATCAGAAACTAGTTGACTGGCAGCGGCAGATGAAGACCAAAGGTGCCAACAAGGAGAAACCCGAACGTCCTGACGTGAGCTTCTGGTTTCCGCCTGCCGATCTGACAAACCCGGCATTTATCCAGAATGCGATGGCGCTGGAAAAACAAGGGGGCCGCACGCAGTACCTGAATCTGCCCGAGGTGGAGATGGCCAACAAGATGTGTGGCGGACACAGACAGGTAAGCCAGACCGTTCGTAACATCTATGACCGCCAGCGGGCTGGTGCTCTTCGTGCAACAGCTGATGGTGTGACTGGAAACCCGATACTCCGCGTGAACATCACGTTCAGCTCAACTCCCGATGCCGCGCGTGCGTTTTATAAGAAGGACCTGACCAACGGTTTCTTCGGCCGTATTCCTTTTGCATACAAGGCAAGGGGCGAGCGCAAAGGGCGGATTCCCCGGCAGGGGCAGTACGACGAGGAGTTTCTGTCGAAACTCGATAAATACATCTTGCGCTTGGACAACTGCAAAGGTCGCTTTGTGGTGAAACCACTGAATAAGATTGCCGACCAGTTGGCAGAGGAGATGGCTAGTCTGGCCGACTTGGCAGATGATGACATGCTCTTCGAACTCTCACACCGAAGCATATTTGCTGCATGGAAGAAGGGTGCCACACTCTGGATTCTGAACGACCAGACATGGTCGAGAAGCATTGGAGATTTCGTGATTTGGTTTTGCTATTACGACCTCTGGTCGAAGGTCAAAGTTTTTGGTGATATGTTTAAAAACGGGGAAGAAGAGCAGGAAGAGGTAAAGAGACGTGGTCCGAAGAACCTTCTGCAGGAACTGCCTAATCCCTTCTCTGAACAGTTACTCGAAGGTCTGCGCGTCAACATGGGAAAATCGAAGGAAGGAACTCGCCACCAGATTTCGGTATGGAGTAATCGCGGCCTAATAGAGCAATCTGCTCAGACTGGGCTCTATTCGAAAACGAACAAATTCTTTGGCATAAAAGTCAAGAAAAATGGAAAAACTTGAGATTCAAAAGCTCCGCGACCTTCCCATTGAGGGGGTCGCAGAGCGGCTCGGAATGCAGATCGTGAGGCACAAGGCGCTCTGTCCGTTCCACGATGACCATCATGCCTCGCTGTCGTTCTCAATGCGCAGGAACACGTTCCGCTGCTTTGCATGCGGGGCTCATGGGGGAACTATTGATTTGGTGATGAAGCTGCAAAACATAGGGTTTAAGGAGGCGTGCCAATGGCTAACCCCCCTCCAACTCACGACCCCCCTCCAACTCCCCCGAGGGGGAGAGTTTGATGGCGCAGAACAAAAAGCCTCCCCTCGGGGAGGTTTGGAGGGGGTTAGTCGTTATGCCCGTTATTTCGAACATCCTTTTCTATTGCCTGAGGCTCGTCGGTTTCTCTTTGAGGAGCGGCGGCTGGATGAGCGGGTGGTGCGCTGGTGCCGGCTTACTTCTTGGAAGGACCGAAAGGAAGTGCCTTGGCTGCAGATTCCTTATTACGATCAGGAGGGCCGTCTGGTGGGCGTTCAGAACCGCAACTTGGTGAAGGGTGGTCTGCCCCGATTCCGCTTCCCCCAAGGCTCCGAATGCGGCATCTACAACCTGCCTGTTTTGAAGCGGTTGAAGCCGGGTGATGAACTATGGATTGCCGAGGGCTGTTCCGACTGCTGGGCTTTGCTCTCAGCCGGTCACAAGGCCATTGCCATTCCGTCGGCCACGCTGCTCACGAAGAAGGATAAGGAACTGCTCTCCCAGTTATCGTCATTGTCATCGTCATCGTCATTGTCATCGTTAGGGTTATCGTTCCACATGTACCCCGACCAAGACGCCCCCGGCGAGCGTCTGTTCCTACAATTGCAGAAAGTGCTGCCCACGCTCGTGCATCATCAGTTGCCCGAAGGGTGCAAGGATTTCAGCGACTATTATCTTAAGGCAAAAGTGTGTCACGGGGTGAACTGAACCCCTTGACACATGGTTTAACAGGTTGCTCAAATGCGTCCTTTCAATGTTTCAGGACTCATCCTCATGTCCCAAAAGGCAGCGATTCGCAGCGTATTGCCTTTCACATAGTAGATAATCTTGTGATAGCGCCCCACGATGGTTGCCCGGTATAATATGTTGCGTCCTGAAAGGAGCGGCTCTGGGAAGCCTATCTCCGGATACTTTCTCAGCATCTTGACCTTCTCATCTATCTCGTGAGCAAGATTGGAAGTGGCCTGTTTCCCGAAATGAGAAAGATAGTAATCTACTGTGCTGGTGATATGGAGAACGGCCTTCTTGTTATATTTTACCTGCATATCCGTCAATTTTGTCCCAAACCATCTGCATCACTTCCTTGTGTGTGTAGGTTTCTCCGCACTCGAATTCGCGCTCGCCCTCTTCTATGTCGGCCAGCGCCTCTTCCACAGTTTTGGGTACGCCAATGGGGATGTTATGATTGGATGGTTTCACGACATTCGGATTAGCCATAGCCATGCCTGTTGGCTCTGATGCCATCTCCGGTTCGTTTTCTATTGGCGGATATTTCTTTTCTTCTTCCATTGCTTATGTTTATTTCTGCAAATTTAAGCAATTCCCGTTATAGTTCCAAACTTTCTGTTTAAAAAAGTGTGTCACGGGGTGAACTGAACCCCTAGGCACACTCATGGCTCGCCAAGATAGAACATGATGCGGGAGACCATCTTGGGGGTGAAGCTGCGCTGATGGGAGGTGTAGCCAAGTTGGGCGAGCTCTTGTGTGAGATCACGATTGAGATTGATCCAGCGCTTCAGCTTCTTCCAGGCTGCGTCTGGAGTCAGGGTGGGAGCGTAACGGAGGGCCAGCTCTGTGCGGCCGTAGTCTTTGTGTATCTTTTCCATACTACAAAGTTACTAAAAATCAATGAGTTATGCAAGTTTTTCTTTGAAAAACTTTTGACTATGACTATATAAGGGTTTAAGCGTTGCTTCGCAACTGTTTAAGCGTCCTTCGGACTGTTTAAGCGCTTCGCTGTTTAAAGGACGACGACGTTTTAGCCCTGAGAAGATTTCTTTTAACCGCTGCGTAGCTGCACTTAACCAGTAGCGAAGCTACGATTAACCCTTTTAACCTTTTATATGTACACAGAGACACGGAGACACAGAGTTGTTTTTTTCATAGTTGCTGGCCTAACCACTCCTGGCCCCTCCTTCGAAAGGAGGGGACCACTCCCTTCCAAAATCTCCTCCACACTCCTCTTGAACTCCCCTCCAGACTCCCCTCCTTTTGAAGGAGGGGCCAGGGGTGGTTAAGCAAGCTCTCTTTCTTTGCCGTGGAAGCCTTGTAAAAATGGCAATGATACACGGTCTCTACGGCATTCTTACGGCACTTCTATGGCATTCTTACAACGCTTAAAAATATTACAGGCAAGATGCGGATGCATTCGGCTGTAACTGGACGTAACTGGATTCAAGTCAGAGCAAAGTTGTACCTTTGCAATGCATTTAGAGATGCATTGCGAATAAAGGCTGCGGCTCAGCATAGCTCGAGCGAGCTCGGCTCTGCGTTCACCTTGCACTTTATTTGCAGTACGAAAAGTGAAGAGTGAAGAGTGAAGAGTGAAGAATCTGCTATCGCGCGGGCATGTCCTGAAACTTGGAACTTGAAACTTGGAACTTGGAACTTGGAACTTGAAAAGACGAAAAACGAAGGACGAAGGACGAAAAAGTCATAGTCATAGTCATCGTCATAGTCGAATTATTAAACCTTTTAACCTTTTACAAAAAAATGTCACATCTGTACAAAATGGTGAAGAACACCAACGAAAAAATGACTGGAGCTTACAACAAGTGGTATGCTCGCCCTGTTTACAACGGTACCGTGGACCTCGACTGGATTGCTGAGCGCATTCAGCGAAACTCCACCGCCAAGAAATCTGATGCCAAGGCCGTGCTGACGGAGATGGTGGAGGTGATCACCGATGCCCTCCAGAACTCACAGCGCGTGAAGATCGATGGCTTCGGAACCTTCAAGATCGGTATTTCGACCCGTGGTGTGGAGAACATCGGCGACTTCTCCATGTCGGAGCATCTGAAGGGTGCGCGCGTCATGTTTGCGCCTGAGACCAAGGTGGATGGCGGCTCTCGTAAGCATGTGAAGGCCATGCTCGTAGGTCTTTCCTTCAAGAACACCGCCGATCTCGCTAACGGGGATGAAATCACCGCAAAGGCAGAGGCAGCAGAAGAGCCTACGGAGCCTTAAAGAGACCCACCTAAATCCTCCCTGCATAGGGAGGACTTACGGTCTCCCATAATTGAGTGTTAGATAATTGAATTGTTTAATCTAAAAAATGCCCGCTGCAAATCTCCCTCCCTATGCAGGGAGGGACGGGGTGGGTCTCTTTATTGTTATGAATAGTAATAAATGGAAATGGATACAGGCTATCGGGCAAGCAGTTGTCGCCGCCATCACGGCACTGCTTACGGCCCTCACCGCTTCAGCCTGTTCACCTGGGCTGGCGCCCGCTGTTGCACTGGCTCTTGCCTAACGGCAAAATGAGAAAAAGGGTTCCTAAGCACTCATGCTTGGGAACCCCTTTATTTCTTGATAGTTCAGTTCATAGCATACATGTCCAACCAAACTTGCGGGCAATTTCTTTCAGCAAGTTGCGGTCGCGAACAGGGATAGTAACGGCTATGGTTTCGCGCTGATTATCCCGCTCGGTAATGTCGGCAGAATCGAGGTCATAGTTTGTCTGCATATTCATCCAAATGTCGGCAGGAATACCAAGAGCCTTTTCCAAAGCAACAGCCACGTTGAGTGAAACCGAACGCTTGCCGTTGATAGTTTCACTAAGAACCGAAGGTTTTATTCCAGTTAATTCAGCAAGTTGCTTCTGCGTCATCTGGCGTTCTTTCAGTTCGTCCTTTATCATTTCGCCGGGATGAGTAGCGGCGAAGGGGGTTAATCTATTCTTATTCATAATGCTTACTAATTTCAAATATTAATGCGTTTACCACAATTCCACTCTTGTCAGGTGTGCTGTTAAACAGCAACCTAAATTGTTCGTTTATCCACACAGCATCGACACCATTCAAATCACCTTTTTTTTTCTCATAGTGCAGAGACTTGATGAAGTAGAGATCTTCTATACGGCGGGCAGCTTTCAGGTAGTTCACCACTTTAACATACCGTTTGACAATGTCTTTTGACAGTCGTCTATATTTGTTGTCTCGCGTAGTTCCGTTAGTATAAAGTTCTTCTAAGGCCGTATTATCAAAGTCGATGTTCATGTGCAATTGGTTTATTCGGTGCAAAGATAACAAATAATTTAAAATAATTCGCAAATTTGCTAATTATTTCTCACATGAGATATAATCTTTTTTTAGAAGACAGCAACTTTTCTATTAGAACCCGGGGTATTAATCCAATAACCCAACTTTCGCAAGTTCGCTTGTCTTGTCTACAAGCCAGCGGCCAACGGCCGCGAAAACTCCCAGACGCCTTGAACATGCGAAACTTGTATATAAAAAAGGGGCCTCGCGGCTCCTTTTTTGTGTCGATAAGTACGTTCAAAACCGTAAGGCCTACAACGAAACTACATGCTGCGGACGACCAGCCAGGAAGGCATGGAGATTCGCGGCGGCCACATGAATCAGACGGGTACGGGCTTCACGACTCGCCCATGCGATGTGAGGCGTGATGAAGGCATGGGGATGCCCGATGAGGGGATTGTCGGATGAGGGCGGCTCGGTAGAAAGCACATCGGCACAGAAGGCCTGCACTTTGCCACTTTGAAGGGCTGCAGCCATGTCGTGCTCATCAACCAACGGTCCGCGACCCGTATTCACGATGATGACGCCTTGCTTCATCTTCGCTATGGATGTCTTCGAGATGAGGGCACGCGTGGATTCCGTGAGCGGACAATGAAGCGAAATGATGTCCGACTGCGCCAACAATTCATCCATCGTCGCCTTATTTATATAGGCGGGCAACAGTTCCTGCGCCTTGGAAGTGGAAGCGATGACGCGCATCCCGAAAGCATCGGCTATGCGGGCTACGGCAGAACCGATGTTGCCCAATCCGATGATGCCCAGCGTCTTGCCGTCGAGCTCTACCACGGGCGTATCCATCCAGCAGAAGTCCTCTGCCCTACTCCACCGGCCCTGACGGTTCTCGTCCGCATAATGGCCTACGTGCATCGTGGCATTCAGGATATGGGCAAACACCATCTGGGCCACACTCATCGTGCTATAGGCGGGAATGTTGGTCACGATGATGCCCCGTTCATGGGCTGTAGTCAAATCCACTACATTATAGCCCGTTGCCAGCACGCCGATATACTTCAGTTGCGGCAGTTGGCGGATGATTTCCGCAGAAAGAATCACCTTATTAGTTAATACCGCTTCCGCTCCCTGACACCGGAGAAGTGTCTCTTCGGGACGTGTGCGCTCATAAACCGTCAGATCGCCCAACGCTTCCAGTTCCTGCCACGACAAATCATCCTGTGCGGCCGTGAACCCGTCTAAAACCACGATTTTCATAATGCCCATTCCTAATTAACTACAAAATTTCGCCGAACACCCGAACACCATGACGGACACAATCGTCGCAGTCGCAGACGAAACGCCCGTCGGGACGGCGGCTCTTGAGTATCTTACAGATACTGGCTCCGGAAATCTCCACAAAGCGTTCGTGCATCTGCTTGGCCACTTTTCCGGCAACGACGGTATCAGGCAATTTCAGACCTGCTACCATGACAGCTCCGCAAAGGGCACCGCAAGTGGCCTCCATGCCTCCCATACCTGTGCGGAATCCAGCTCCTGCACGATGCAGCACTTCGCGTTCGACATCGCTGATGGCCGCATCGTCTTCCGTCAGGGCCTTGATGACGGACTGACAGCAGTTGTGTCCATGATGTTTGAGCCAAACGGCCCTTTCTTCTCTTTCGTTATCCATTAATGTACTCCAAAATCTGTTCCGCGTGGCTCTTGGTCTTGATTTCCTTGGGCAGGAAGACCTTTTCGATGACGCCCTCCTCGTTGATGATGAAGGTGGTGCGGAAAGTGCCCATATACTTACGGCCATACATCGACTTCTCACCCCAAACGCCAAACTGCTCCACCAGCTTGTTATCGGTATCGGCAATCAAAGGGAAGGGCAACTGGTTCTTCTCAATGAACTTCTGATGCGACTTGGCATCCTGAACGCTCACACCCAGCACAGCATAGCCCAACTTGCGCAAGGCGCTGTAGTTATCGCGAAGTGAACAAGCCTCTGCCGTGCAGCCACTTGTGGAATCCTTCGGATAGAAATAGAGCACCAGTTTCTTTCCCTGGAAATCTGCCAAGCGAATCTCCTTACCATTCTCGTCAAAGCCCAAAACTTCGGGCGCTTTTTCACCTATCTGCAGCATAGTCTTATTGAATTGTTTTTTAAAATTGCATGATCTATTTGATTTCCTCCAAAGCTCCCGTCACGGAATCGATGATGAAGCCACGGACAATGACATCCTTGGGCATCAGCGGATGATGACTCACGGTGTCAACCGTGCGTCGCACACTCTCCTCGGTATCGTGGAAACCTTCAAGCCATTGGTCGAGGTCGATGCCGCAGCGCTGGATGATGTCGAAGGTCTCTTCGGTAATACCACGGTCGAGCATGTGATGCTTAAATTCACGGAACGACATGTGGCAAGCCCCGCAAGTGGTATGCGCCACAACCATAATCTCCTCCACGCCCAATTCGTAAATGGCAACGAGCAGCGAGCGCATGGCAGAATCGTAAGGCGAGATGACCAGACCTCCCGCATTCTTGATGATCTTCGCCTCGCCGTTCTTCAGTCCCAAAGCAGCGGGGAGCAATTCGGTCAAACGGGTGTCCATGCAGGAAAGCACGGCCAGTTTCTTGTCGGGATATTTCGACGTGATATACTTCTCGTAGCCTTTCGAAGCCACGAACTGCCGGTTGTAGTTCAGAACATCGTCTATCATTTTGCCAAAAGTTTTAATTCGTTTTAGATTTTCTATGCAAATATAGGAAATATTTCTAATATCAAAGTCAAATTCCTGCAATATTTTGCGTACCTTTGTATCATTATTAATAATATTACCAACATGGCACAGCACAACGAATTAGGCCAATGGGGCGAAGCACAAGCCGCACGCTTCCTTCAGCAAAAAGGATACGCAATTATTGACAATGACTGGAAATCGGGGCACCGTGACATCGACCTCATTGCCCTGGACGGAAATGTGATTGTCTTTGTGGAGGTGAAAACGCGGCGGAACAACAATTTCACGGAGCCCATAGACGCCGTGAACTATCACAAACTGCAGAACCTGAGGCGCGCCATTAACCACTACATCAAATACCGGCACGTGAACAATGCCGTCCGCTTTGACATTATCGGCATTGTGGGCACACCTGAGGAGGGAGCGCCAAAAATAGAACATTTCGTTGACGTTCCAATCCTGTGACAAAACTGATGGATTATTTGGAGGTTGACAACCGAACCTGATAAGTAGCTCCCAATTCGCGGATTTTGGTGGTCACCCAACCATTGCGTAAAGTGACGGGATATTCACGTTCGCCTGCCGCAATACAGAGTCGGGAAGTGTCGGTCACCTGCTGATTGAGACGGATACTGATCTCAGCATCACGGAAGATAGGCATGCTCTGCTGCGCCACGGTATAGGCATGTGAAAGACGGTTGGGCTGGAGACTTACCGTAGGATGCACTTCGGTATCGACAGGCAACTGATGACGCCCTAATGTAAGCTGGAAACCTGGCAGTTGGAGACTATTCACCTGATTCCACCGCAAAACCCAACGGGTGTCCTTTGCGGGAGCCCTTGGAATCTGCTGACGCCTGCCTGTGACGGTAAAGGTATAGAGCGACTGATTGCCATAGGCATCGGTGAGCGCATAGACTACCTGATACTCTCTCTCCTGATTGAAATCGTAGATGCCACGGCTGTCGTTGGTCTTGAAAAGAGGCAGCTGACAGCCAGGTTCCACAAACGACTTCATGTACCATACATTCTGATGGCGCCAATGCTGATAGTCGCCCCAGGAATTCACCTGACGGTTCATCTGTGCCGGAATGCTGTCGACATCGCTTTCGAAAACGACTTCGCCATCGATAGTGAGACGCGTATGACGGATTCCGTAATGATGGAAAGTGTCTTCCATATAGTCGTTTGCCCAAATTCCGAAACCTACTTTTCCCCAGGCGGTGAACTCACGATGAAGCTCGTGAGAGGAGAAACCGAAATACTGCTGGCGGGGACTTCCGTTGAAGATGCCCTCCCCTTCCTGCGGATAAGCCATAAAAGAATGGGCCATCGGGGGCGTCTTGTCGACGAGATAATGCCCAAGAAAACGGAGAGGGTCGCGCATGGCCCATGTCTTCGTGTCGTGGATTTCCAGATGAAGATGGGGAGCCACGCTGCTGCCCGTATTGCCGCTGATGGCTACCAATTGCCCGCGGCTGACGGGCATTTCATGAGGACGCAGATAAATGTCAACGGGATTGGGAGCAGGATTATGCCACTCGTCAATGCGGTCGGGCTCGCCATGTTCCCGATGATAACGGGAGATACGTGCCCGCAGGACGGGCGTGAAATTCTTCAGATGGCAATAAACCGAACTGTGACCATCGGGATGCTGGATAAAAACGGCATTGCCATAGCCATAGAGTCCGACGGTGATGCGTGACACATATCCATCGGCAACGGCAAAAAGAGGCTTGCCCACAGCCATGTCCGTACGGATATCAATACCTCCGTGGAAATGGTGCGGGCGAGGCTCACCAAAGTTGCCCGCCAACGTGACGTGGTCATCGTGGACGGGCGAAACAAATTGTAAGGCGGCTGCTAACAGAAGAATGTTCAGCATGCCTTGAAACTCATGTCAAGACCTTTCACCGAATGGGTCAAAGCACCTACGGAAACAAAGTCAACTCCCTGTTCGGCATAGTCGCGGATGGTATCGAAAGTGATACCTCCGGAAGACTCCGTCTCATAGCGTCCGGCAATGATGTCAACAGCCTTCTTCGTATCGGGTACGGTGAAGTTGTCGAGCATAATGCGGTCAACGCCTCCGTGATCAAGCACCTGCTGGAGTTCGTCGAAGGAGCGCACTTCAATCTCAATCTTCAGTTTGAGGCCCTTCTCATCAAGATACTTATGACAGCGGTCGATGGCATTGGTGATGCCTCCGGCGAAATCCACGTGATTGTCCTTCAGCAGTATCATGTCGAAAAGACCGATACGATGGTTCACACCGCCACCAATCTTCACAGCCTGTTTCTCAAGCATGCGCATGCCGGGAGTAGTCTTACGGGTATCGAGCACATGGGTCTTTGTGCCCTTCAGACGCTGCACATAACGGTCGGTCATCGTGGCGATACCACTCATTCGCTGCATGATGTTGAGCATCAGGCGTTCCGTCTGAAGCAGAGAACGAACCTTACCTGTGACAATCATGGCAATATCGCCTTTTTTCACACGGGTTCCGTCCTCCATCAGCACTTCCACCTTCATCTCAGGGTCGAAACGATGGAACACCTTCTTGGCCACTTCCACACCTGCCAGGATGCCATCTTCCTTGATGAGCAGATGGCTTTTGCCCATGGCATCTTCAGGGATGCAGCAAAGCGTGGTATGGTCACCGTCGCCTATATCTTCAGCAAAAGACAAGTCGATGAGTCTGTCTTCTAATTCGTCAACGCTTAGCATGGATAAAATTTTAAGTTTGTGAGTTTGTGAGTTTATGAGTTCTTAAGTTTGTGAGTTCTTAAGTTTGTGAGTTCTTAAGTTTGTGAGTTCTTAAGTTTGTGAGTTCTTAAGTTTGTGAGTTCTTAAGTTTATGAGTTCTTAAGATTTATCTGAAATACTCGGGAGTATCATTAAAGAGATTGATGCCGATGCCAATGCGCAGACCTACCGTACTGTAGTCAGAATGATTCTTGAACGACTGCTCGTAGTAAATGGCAGGCTCAATGGTCACCGTGCGGTTGATGAAGAAAGCGTAGCCTATTTCCACACCCGGCATCAGATCGTTGTAGCCGCTGGCATGCTTAAACTGTGCGTTAGCACCCAGGAAAATACCATTCTGAACAATGTAATAACGGCCGCCTGCACCTAAGTTAAAAATATTTGTGTTGGGAGAACCAATGTGCTGATAGCCCACTTGTCCATAAAGCATCAGATTGTCAGCAACGAAGTAACCAGCCTTGGCATTCACTCCGAAGCTGAATTCACTTAACCCGTTGTAGTTCATGTCAAGACCCGTGAGAGAAGCTCCCACATAATACTTGCCTTGTTCGAACTGAGCGTTGGCGCTAAGTGTCATCACGAAAGCTACCAACAACATTGCAATTTTCTTCATACGCAGATGGTTTGTTTTTTAATGAATTTGTATTTTAAGGATTAATATGATTCTTGGTGTATTTATTGTACCATGTGAAGAACCACACAGCAGCTATCACCATGGCGATGCCGCCGAGGCAATACGACAAGGTCTCGTCCCATCCAAAAGCAATCTTTGAAATGCAGAGGAAGGTGACGCAGACGGCAGTCATAAACAGCGATGGTATGAGCGTTATTAAATAAGGTTTATTACGCTGCACCAAATAAACAGTGGCCGTCCATAGCATGAAGGTAGCCAATGCCTGATTGCTCCATCCGAAGTATTGCCAGATGGTACGGAAGCCGTTGGGATTCTCCACCTGCCAAATCAAGAGAGCCATGGATGCTGCAAACAGAGGAATACTGATGAGCAGACGCTTCGTAATGGGTTTCTGGCTAATGCCAAAGGACTCAGCAATAATCAGACGGGCAGAGCGGAAAGCAGTATCTCCACTGGTGATGGGCGCTGCCACCACACCAAGCACCGCCAGAATGCCGCCTACCACGCCAAGCCAATGGTTACACATGATGTTCACCACATTGGGTTCGTTCGTGGCAAAGCCGTTGTTTCCAATTGCTTCTATAAGCTGATATCCCGGTGCCGGCTCTCCATAGAAGAAGTACATCGAAACGGTTGCCCACACCAAAGCCACAACGCCTTCGGTAATCATGGCACCATAGAACACGGGACGTCCCAGGCGCTCAGATTTCAAGCAGCGTGCCATCAGCGGCGACTGTGTAGCGTGGAATCCGCTCAGAGCTCCGCAGGCAATGGTGATAAACAGGCAGGGGAAGATCTGGTCCGTGAAACTCTCATCTGCTGCCATGCCCATGTTGTGGAAGTCTGTCCAGAGTTCTGGCAATGCAGGCCATTTGATAAACAGTACGCCCATAAGTCCCAATGCCATGAACAAAAGAGCAAAGGCAAAAATGGGATAGAAGCGGCCGATAATCTTATCGATAGGCAACATCGTAGCCAGTACGTAATAGGCAAAAATGATACACACCCAAAGGATAGCCGTGCCACCATAGCCCTGCAAAATGCCGGCAGGTGAATAGACAAACACCGTACCTACCATCAACAACAGGAACACAGAAAAGACCAGCATCACTTTCCGGGCACCCGTTCCAAGATATTGTCCTACAAGTTCCGGACAGCTGGCACCCCCATGACGCATAGACAACATGCCCACCAAATAATCATGGACAGCACCGGCGAAAATACAGCCGAAGACGATCCACAGATAAGCCACTGGACCGAACTTGGCACCCATAATAGCACCAAAGATGGGGCCTGTACCCGCAATGTTCAAAAACTGAATCATGAAAACCTTCCAACCGGGAAGGACAATAAAGTCAACGCCATCGGCCTTTGCCACTGCAGGGGTCACACGGTCATCTGGCCCGAAAACACGCTCGATGAACTTTCCATAGATTAAGTAACCTATAAACAAAGCCACGAGACTAATTGTAAACGTTATCATTGTACCTTTAAATTTAAAAAGTTATGCAAAGATACAATATATTTCTGAATTATTCGTACCTTTGCAAAGTTTTTTATAAACTTTATACAAATGAAGAGATTTCTCATCCTTACATATATTCTGATTGCTGCTCTCACAACTCATGCACAGCTGACAAGCTCCCCGCTAGACCAGGAAATACGTGCCGTATGGCTTACTACTATCGGCGGAATTGACTGGCCTCGAACCTATGCCACATCACCTGCAAACATTGAACGGCAGAAACAGGAACTTGTCAGAATGCTTGACTGCCTGAAGGAAATACGCATCAACACGGTTCTTCTGCAGACACGCATCCGCGGAACAGTCATCTATCCTTCCGCATTGGAACCCTGGGACTACTGCATGACGGGAAAGCCGGGACAGTATCCGGGTTACGATCCCCTCCGCTTTGCCATTGACGAATGTCACAAGCGCGGAATGGAACTGCATGCATGGGTTGTCACGCTGCCACTTGGAAAATGGAATGGAAACGGTTGTCAGAATATGCGCAAGAGGTATCCGAAACTCGTAAAAAAAATCGGACAAGACGGTTTCCTGGATCCTGAGAATTCACAAACAGGAGATGTTGTGGCAAATCTGTGCGAGGAGATTGTGCGTAAATATAATGTGGACGGTATTCATCTCGATTACATCCGATATCCCGACGGATGGAGAATCAGAGTGGGCAGAAGTACCGGCAGGGAATACATTACCAACATTGTCCGCAAGATTAACAGAGCCGTTAAATCAGTTCGAAAGGATATCAAGCTAAGTTGTTCGCCTGTAGGAAAATACGAAGACCTTTCGCGTTATAGCAGCAGAGGCTGGAATGCCTATGTAGGTGTCTGTCAGGATGCTCAGGGATGGCTCCGTTCAGGATTGATGGATCAACTATATCCCATGATGTATTTCAAGGGTAATCAGTTTTATCCCTTCGCCCTCAACTGGTCAGAAAACAGATATGGCAAGGATGTGGCAGCAGGGTTGGGCATCTATTTCCTCGATCCGCATGAAGGCAACTGGAAGATTGATGAAGTAAAACGTCAACTTGCCGTTTGCCGTCAATATGGTCTTGGCCAATGTTTCTTCCGCGCCAAATTCCTTCTCGACAATGTTCAGGGCATCTATAACTATCTCAGGATTTGGAACAATCAGGACTTATTATCCGAACGACTGGGAGGATTGCCTCCTGTTCCTGCAGTAGAGGACCATGGCTTTTCACCCGTAAAATCGTATGACGTCAGGCCCAATCCTGCCCTTCCCTATCTCAAAAACAACGGCACTCACATGCAACTTCCACCCAAAGGAAAGACACTCGATGCTGATATGATTATTATTAGAACACTTATGGGAACAGCCGTTGCCACCCTACCCTACAGAGGATCAACTGCAGATATAAGCCGTATCCCTTCTGGCTCTTATGAGGTGCGTTCCCTCAATCAAAAAGGCATCACCCACCGTTTGGGTTTCCTTGAAATCAAGCGCTGATGTTATACCTAATTATTAGGATAACAAGACATTTTTTCTGAAAATCTTTTGGCAGAATTAGAATCTTTTGTACCTTTGCACCGATTTAACCGGGCGTAGCCCCTCATTGTCAGAGGGAGCCCAACGAAATGTAACAAGTTAAAAATGAAAGTCTTAAAATTCGGCGGAACGTCTGTAGGTTCCGTAAAAAGCATTCTATGCTTAAAGAAAATTGTAGAGAAAGAGGCCAAACAAGGGCCCGTAGTAGTGGTAGTAAGTGCCCTTGGGGGTATCACCGACAAACTGATTGCGACTTCGCAACTGGCATTGGCAGGTGACGATCGTTATAAGGAGGAGTTCGACGCCATCGTGGACCGCCACCATCAGATGATTGATATAATCATCACAGACAATCAAAAACGCGTAGAATTATTCAACACCGTCGACCATCTCTTCGAACAATTGAAGAGTATCTTTCAGGGTGTCTATCTGGTTCATGATCTAAGTGAAAAGACGCAAGATGCCATCGTCAGTTACGGTGAACGTCTTTCCAGTAATATCGTGGCTACGCTCATCAAAGGCGGAAAGCGTCTCAATGCACGTGACTTTATCCGTACAGAACGGAAAAACGGTAAGCATCAGGTGGATTTTGAACTGACCAACCAGTTAATCCGTGAGGCCTTCAAAGATATGCCGAAAGTGGCTGTAGTGCCAGGATTCATCTCCCGTGACCGCGACACCAACCGAACAACCAATCTCGGACGCGGAGGTTCTGACTATACGGCAGCTATCATCGCCGCGGCACTAAATGCAGAAGTGCTGGAGATATGGACAGATGTTGACGGGTTTATGACCGCAGATCCACGCGTGATCCATACTGCTTATACCATCAATGAGCTTTCCTATGTGGAAGCCATGGAGCTCTGCAACTTCGGTGCTAAGGTCATCTATCCCCCGACCATCTATCCCGTCTGCGTTAAGAACATCCCCATCAAGGTTAAAAATACATTCAATCCCAACTTCCCGGGAACCTTAATCAAAGAGAAGATTGAGAGCGACTCCAAACCCATTAAGGGAATCTCCAGTATCTCCGGAACCACACTCATCACCGTTACAGGTCTTTCCATGGTGGGTGTTATCGGTGTAAACCGCCGAATCTTCACCGCCCTTGCCAATAACGGAATTTCAGTCTTCATGGTATCACAGGCCTCATCAGAGAACTCCACCTCTATCGGTGTGAAGGACTCCGATGCTGCTGCTGCCGTGGAGGTATTGAATAATGAGTTTGCCAAGGAGATAAAGACAGGTGCCATGTTCCCCATGCATGCTGAAAGTGGCCTGGCCACCATTGCTATTGTAGGTGAGAACATGAAGCATACACCGGGTATTGCCGGAAAACTTTTCGGAACATTGGGACGTTCGGGTATCTCCGTGATTGCCTGTGCTCAGGGAGCCTCAGAGACAAACATTTCTTTCGTTGTGGACGGCAACAACCTGCGCAAATCGCTGAATGTGCTCCACGACTCGTTCTTCCTCTCTGAATATCAGGTACTTAACCTCTTTATCTGTGGAGTGGGAACCGTAGGTGGAAAGCTTATCGAACAGATTCGCCAACAATATCACGAATTGATGGAGACCCGCCGTCTGAAACTCAATGTGGTAGGCATCTGTTCATCAAAGAATGCGATTTTCACCCGCGACGGTATTAACCTGGAGAATTATCGCGAACAATTGAAGGCTTCTGAACCCAGCAATATCAATCACATGCGTGATGAGGTGCTGAAGATGAATATCTTCAATTCTGTCTTTGTGGACTGTACGGCCAGCAAGGAAGTTTCGGATCTTTACCAGACTTTCCTGGAGCACAACATTCATGTGATTGCCGCTAACAAATTGGCAGCATCTGGCAGTTATGACGACTATATCAAACTGAAACAGACAGCCTTGAGACGAGGTGTGAAATTCCGTTTTGAAACCAATGTCGGCGCAGGACTTCCTATTATCGGAACCATTAACGACTTGAAAAACTCAGGCGACCAAATTCTTAAAATTGAGGCAGTTCTGAGTGGAACGCTCAACTATATCTTTAACACTATTTCTGAGGATATTCCGTTCTCTGAAACTGTCCGTAAAGCTAAGGAAGAAGGCTATTCAGAACCCGATCCGCGAATCGATCTTTCAGGCAAGGATGTGATCCGCAAGCTTGTGATTCTGACGCGTGAAGCAGGTTATAAAGTGGAGCAGGAAGACGTGGAGAAGAATCTCTTCGTTCCCGATAAATATTTTAACGGTTCAGTGGAAGACTTCTGGCGTACGATCCCCGAACTCGATGCCGACTTTGAAGCACGTCGAAAGCAATTAGCTGCCGAAAACAAGCATTGGCGTTTTGTGGCTAAAATGGAAGGCGGAAAGGCTTCTGTTTCCTTGCAAGAAATCCAAGAGCACCATCCGTTCTACAATCTGGAAGGCTCCAATAACATCGTACTGCTCACCACTGATCGCTATCGAGAATATCCCATGCTGATTCAAGGCTACGGTGCCGGGGCATCGGTGACAGCAGCAGGTGTGTTTGCTAATATTATGAGCATTGCTAATATATAGTAGAGACTAGGAAACTAGAACGACTAGAAAGAAGAGAACAATGAAACACATCATAATATTAGGTGACGGAATGGCCGACCACCCCGTGGAACGCCTTGGAGGGAAAACGCTGCTTCAATATGCTGACAAGCCCTATATGGACATGTTGGCAACGAAAGGAAAAACCGGACGACTCATTACAGTTCCTGAAGGTTTCCCACCAGGATCTGAAGTGGCTAACACAGCAATTATGGGCTACGACCTGAATAAGGTTTATGAAGGCAGGGGACCTTTGGAAGCCGCTTCCATCGGCTATGAGATGACTGATGAAGACTTTGCCATCCGCTGCAATATCATCACATTGGAAGACGGGAAAATCATCACGCACAATGGCGGTAATCTTGAAACGCAGGATGCTGACGTGCTCATCAAATATCTGGACAAGAAACTGGGATCCGACCGGGTGAAGTTCATCACGGGCATTCAGTACCGTCACCTCCTGGTAATCAAGGGTGGCAACAAGCACATTGTCTGCAACCCGCCACACGATCATCCTAATGAAAAATGGGCAGAACTGCTGGTTTCTGCTGAACCTGGATGGGAGAACAAGAAAGACGGCAACCGCATGACAGGGCAAGAGACTGCCGACCTTATCAACGACCTCATCCTGAAATCTCAGGAACTGTTGGCTAAGCACCCTTATAATCAAGCTAAGGCTGCCAAAGGAGAACGGCAGGCAAATTCAATCTGGCCTTGGAGTGGCGGCTATCGTCCCTCCATGGAAACACTGATGAATCTTTATCCACAGGTGAAGACGGGAAGTGTAATCTCCGCTGTTGATCTCATTCGCGGCATAGGACATTATGCCGGACTCGATATCATAGAGGTGGAAGGTGCTACTGGTTTGGCGAATACAAATTATGAAGGCAAAGCTCAGGCTGCCATTGAGGCCCTGAAGAGGCAAGATTTTGTATTTGTCCACGTGGAAGCGACTGACGAAGCTGGCCATGATGGTGATCTGGAATTAAAACTCCGTGCAATCAACTATCTTGACCATCGTCTGATTGAACCCATTTACAATGAGGTAAACACATGGAATGAACCTGTTTGCATCGCTATTCTCCCCGACCATCCCACACCCGTTGAAATGCGCATTCATGTCAATGAGCCTGTCCCCTTCATCATCTATTATAAAGGGATTGAGCCTGACAGCGTGCAAAGCTACGATGAAGTGAGTTGTGTTTCAGGAGGATATGGTATTCTGAAACTCAATGAATTCATGGAAGAGTTCATGAAAATAAACCTATAAAAGTAATCATTAAAATGAAATATTACAGCACAAATAAAAAAGCTCCTATAGCTACACTTGAAAAAGCAGTGGTAAAAGGGCTGGCAGAAGACCGCGGACTCTATATGCCTGAGCACATCAAGCAGCTCCCCCAAGAGTTTTTCGACAACCTCGATAAAATGTCTTTTCAGGAAATTGCCTATACCGTCGCCGATGCTTTCTTCGGTGAAGATGTAGATGCCGAAAGCCTGAAAAAAATCGTATATGACACTCTTTCATTTGACTGTCCGATAGAGAAAGTCACCGACAACATCTATGCCCTGGAACTTTTCCACGGCCCTACTCTTGCCTTTAAGGACGTAGGTGCCAGATTTATGGCCCGTCTGCTACAATATTTTATCAAGAAAGAAGGTGAGACGAAAGAAGTCAACGTGCTTGTGGCTACCAGTGGCGATACGGGAAGTGCCGTAGCCAATGGCTTTCTCGGTGTTGAGGGTATTCATGTATATGTTCTCTATCCCAAGGGAAAGGTAAGTCCAATACAGGAATGCCAGTTCACTACACTTGGCAGAAATATTACAGCCATTGAAGTGGATGGCGTTTTCGACGACTGTCAGGCACTGGTGAAAAATGCCTTTATGGATGAAGAACTGAACCGTCACATGAAACTCACCTCTGCCAACAGTATTAATGTGGCTCGCTTCCTCCCACAGGCTTTCTATTATTTCAATGCCTATGCAAGATTGAAGGAAAAGGGATTGCTTACCAACGCCCCACATTTATCACCAGAAAACTCAAACCTCGTGATGTGTGTTCCTTCTGGAAACTTTGGCAATATATGTTCAGCACTCTTTGGACGTAAAATGGGGTTGCCTGTTAAGCGGTTTATTGCTGCTAACAACGCCAATGATATATTCTACAACTATCTTCAGACTGGCGAATACAATCCAAAACCATCGAAGCAGACACTCGCCAATGCCATGGACGTAGGAGATCCTTCTAATTTTGCCCGTATCTACGACCTTCATCAGGGCGACCATAAGGCTATTATCAGCTATATCAGCGGAGCTACTTATACCGATGACCAGATACGGGAAACAATGAAAGCTTGTAAGGCATCTACCGGCTACACACTTGATCCACATGGTGCCTGTGGTTATCAGGCCTTGAAAGATCAACTACAGGATGACGAGATAGGAGTTTTCTGTGAAACGGCTCATCCTGCCAAGTTCAAAGACACGGTGGAAAGTATCATCTCCAGAGAAGTTCCTATTCCCGACCGCTTGGCAGCTTTCATGAAAGGCACTAAACAAAGCATCCCATTGAGCAAAGAATTCTTGGATTTCAAATCTTTTCTGATGAAGCAATAATAGTAGCTTAACATAATTTAAATAAAAATATCGGTATGTTTTGAACAACGTATCGATATTTTTTGTAATTTTGCATCGCTTTTAGTACTAAAATTATGATATTAGCTTGAAAATCAAGCAGTTAAGAAGATTCTAAGGATTTCAAGATGAGACAATTAAAGATTCAAAAAAGTATTACCAACCGTTCCAGTGAGGCGTTGGACAAATATCTTGTGGAGATAGGTCGCGCCCCTCTGATTTCCATCGATGAGGAAATTGAGCTGGCACAGAAAATAAAGAAAGGTGGACGCGAGGGCGAAAGAGCCAAGGATAAACTCGTGACCGCCAACCTCCGTTTTGTTGTTTCTGTAGCCAAGCAATACCAGCACCAGGGACTAACACTGACAGACTTGATTGACGAGGGTAACATTGGCTTAATCAAAGCCGCTCAGAAATTTGACGAAACTCGTGGTTTTAAATTCATCTCCTATGCTGTATGGTGGATTCGTCAGAGCATTCTGCAAGCTATTGCTGAGCAGAGTCGTATCGTACGTCTACCACTTAATCAGGTGGGTTCACTCAATAAGATCAACCACGAAATCAATAAGTTTGAACAAGAGAACCAGCGTCATCCTTCAGTAAGTGAACTGGCAGAAGCAACCAATATTGATGAAGAGAAAATTGGCCAAAGTCTTGCTGCAGATGGTCACCATGTGAGTATCGACGCTCCTTTCCAAGATGGTGAGGACAACTGTATGCTCGATGTGATGCCTTCTGGTGATGATTCTCGTACGGACCGTAAGGTTGATCACGAGAGTATGGCTCAGGAACTGAACACAGTTCTTTCGAAAGTTCTGAAGGATCGTGAAATTACAATTATCCGCGAGTGCTTTGGTATTGGCTGCCATGAGAAAGGACTCGAGGAAATTGGCGACCAACTGGGACTTACCCGTGAGCGTGTGCGCCAAATTCGCGAGAAGAGCATAGCAAAGCTTCGCGATAGCGGTAACGCAAAGATCCTAATGAAGTATTTGGGCTAAAAAAAATTCCAATCATAAAAATTCCGTTTACGTCCATGCGTAAACGGATTTTTTTTGTATCTTTGCATCCGATGCAAAGAAGCATTCTATACATATTACTAACCTTACTGTCTATCCATGGCATTAATGCACGAACCCGAATGGACTCCGTGCTTATAAATCGTGTTTTCAACTACCGGAAAACCATTGACTTCAATAAGTTTCCAGATGAAATAAGTTTCTACAATCGTTTCTACATCAATAAAGCCAGGCGAAACCCCATCCTCTGGGCAGTGCCGTCGATGTACAGAATAATAAGGAACTCAAAACGCGAATTTGCCGGTGAGACATGGAATAAATTCAAGCCTAATTCTGATAACAAATATCTTCTGCAGGTGAACGTGGAAACTGCTTCAGGCGTTCATTCGGTCATGAATACCGTACAGAATTTCCTCAGACCAGACATCTACGAGGTTTTGATGACTCAAAATGGAATCTTGTCACCTTTCCATAGGCTCAATTCCAGTTATTACAAATATGAAGTGACCCGACTTTCCTCTCAGAATGCAGAAATATCTTTCCGCCCTTATGTTTACAACACGAAACTGGTAAGAGGCAGTGCCATTGTTGATCCAGAGACAGGACGTGTGCTCAGCGTAACTTTCTTCGGAGAATTCGATATGATCCGCTTCTCATTGAGTGCTATCATGGGTGATGACGGGCCGAAATCATTGTTTCCCAAGCGTTGTGATATCCATTCCCGCTTCAAATTCATGGGTAACCTCATAGAAACTGACCATTACTCGGAATATTCACTCCCAACCATTCTCCCCGACTCCATCAGCGAAAGGCAAGACAAAACAATGATGGCGTCTTTACGGCCAGAACCGTTACCTCCCCATATCGCAAAACTCTATCATACGAAAGACTCCCTGGACAGCATAGCGCGTACCCATGAAGACACCATAAAAGTTGAGAAAAAACCAAGTCTCGCCAAATTGATTCTTTGGGACAGCTTTGCTGATCATCTTCTCAACCGCACTCGATTTAATTTGGGGAAGAACGACAGTTACATCCGATTGGATCCCTTGTTCAATCCATTGTATTTTGGATATAACAACAACAAAGGTGTCACCTATAAAATCAAATTGCGACTGGTTTATAATTTAAATGAGAATCAGGAAATCTATATGCAGTTTAAGGGCGGTTATGCGTTCAAGCAAGACCAGTTCTATTTCAATGTGCCTTTCCGCTGGACTTACGACAGAAGACACGAAGGTTACGTAGAATTAATGGTCGGTAACGGTAACCGCATTTCCAACTCTTCAGTTAGAGAACGCCTCCAGGAGATTAATAAAGACTCTATCAAAACCCTCGATTGGGATAAACTGAATCTCGACTATTTCAAGGACTTTCACGTTCGGGGATTTGCCCATCATAATTTAAGCGACTATTTCTCCGCTGGCCTTGGTTTCAACTTCCATCGAAGAACACCTGTAGATTATGCAAGTTTCAGCCAAACTGAAAGCAGTACCGACTATCGTTCCTTCGCACCTTTCGTAGAACTGCAATTCCGTCCATGGGGCTGGAATGGCATTATCTTTTCCGGCAGTTATGAACGTGGAATCAAAAATGTGGCCAAGTCGGACATGGAATATGAACGTATTGAGCTGGATGCTTCCTGGATGAAATATTTGAATCCGCTGCGATGTCTTTCCATGCGTTTGGGAACAGGATTCTATACCAACCGTGAGAATACGGCCTACTTCCTGGATTACTCCAATTTCAACAGAGACAATATCCCCGGTGGATGGAATGATGACTGGTCAGGTGATTTCCAGGTGCTCAACGGTCATCTCTATAACTCATCCAAATATTACATCCGAGGCAATATTACTTACGAGAGTCCCATGTTGATTACCTATCGTCTCCCCTTGGTAGGGCGTTTTATTGAATCAGAACGTATCTATGTTAATGTGCTGAAATCCACTCAGGTTAATCCCTATATAGAATATGGTTATGGATTCACTAACCGCATTTTTTCCATGGGTGTATTCCTGGGCACCCAAAATTGGAAATACGACGGAATCGGTTTCCAGTTTGGTTTTGAATTGTTCAACCGCTGGTAATTTATACATATAAAAACGGCCATAGACTGTTTTCTTTTCACTATCTTTGCAATATGGAGAATCAACCTACTCTTACTGTATATAAAGCATCGGCAGGTTCGGGAAAAACCTTCCGACTAGCTACTGAATATATCAAACTGCTAATCCTCAATCCTCAGGCTTACCGCAACATCCTTGCCGTGACCTTCACCAATAAGGCCACCGAGGAAATGAAGGAACGCATTCTCAGCCAGCTCTATGGCATTTGGAAGCGACTGCCAGATTCCAAAAACTATATAGAGAAAGTGACAGAAGAACTTAACGTCTCCGAGGAACTTGCATCCCAAAGGGCAGGTGAAGCGTTGAAAAACTTAATCCATAATTACAACTACTTCCGTGTAGAGACTATCGACAGTTTTTTTCAAAGCGTTCTCCGCAATCTCGCCCGTGAGCTTGATCTTGCCGCTAATCTTACTGTTGGTCTTAATGACGTACAGGTAGAAGAACAGGCAGTAGATGAACTCATCGACGAACTGTCCACTACAAGCACCCTGCTTTTCTGGATTATCGACTATATCAAGGAAAACATTGAGGATGATAAAAGTTGGAACGTCATCGGACAGATCAAGGATTTCGGACGTACCATTTTCCGCGACTATTATAAGTGCGAGAGCGACAATCTGAAGGAAAGGTTCAAGACTCCTGATTTCTTCAAGGATTACACCACCGCTATTCAGGATATAAAGAAGAATGCACGTGACCGGATGACGCAATATGCCGAGACGTTCTTCGACACATTGGCGGAAAACGGACTCACGCCTGATTCCCTCTCCAATAAGCAGCGCGGCATTGCCAGTTACTTTAAAAAACTGAAAGGCACCGACTGGAGTAATAAGAATTGCCAAAACTCCACATTAGCCAAACATTTGGATACACCAATGAACTGGGCACCTAAAAACAGTGCCGACCGTCAACTAGTCATTGCAATTGCTGATGAAGTCCTGCTCCCACTACTCCGAGACACGGAGAACGAACGTGAACGTCAGTGGAAGCGTTTCGTCAGTGCAGAGGTCACGCTGCGGCATCTGAACCAACTCCGTCTTTTAGGCAATATAGAGGAACGGGTGATTTCTCTGAACAAAGAGGCTAACCGCTTTTTGCTCAGTGACACACAGGTATTCCTCCATAACCTGATAGACGGCTCTGACTCCCCTTTCATCTTCGAGAAGATGGGCACACAACTGGAGCATATTATGATTGATGAGTTCCAGGACACCAGCACCGTACAGTGGGAGAACTTCCGCATCCTGCTCAATGAAACGATGAGCCATGGTTCTAATCTCATTGTCGGCGATGTGAAGCAAAGTATTTATCGTTGGCGTAGTGGTGACTGGCGACTGCTCAATGGCATTGAAAACCTGTTCCAAGAAGAGCAGATCAAGGTGGAAGACCTCGACACCAATTACCGTTCCTCACGCCGTGTCATCGAATTCAACAACCGTTTTTTTACTTCCGCCCAACAGATTGAATATCAGCACGAGCAGGAAATCAATCCGAAGGAGGCATCACAGTTGAGTAATGCCTATGCCAAGGTGGTGCAGCAGATTCCTCAAGAAAAACCTGAGGAAGGACTGGTGCGCATCACCCTGCTTCCAAAAGAGGACTACGAGGAGCAGATGATGACCCAAATCATCCAGACCGTTGATGAACTCCGCTCCCAGGGTATTGTCGAAAACAAGATTTGCATTCTGGTACGAGCAAACAGGCATATACCGCTCATTGCCGATGCTTTTATGCAGCAGCGCCCAGAGGTAAATATCGTAAGTGACGAGGCTTTTCGCTTGGATTCCTCCCTGGCAGTATGCACCCTCATCCAGGCACTTCATGCATTGATTCATCCTGAGGATGCGCTTTGCAAGGCAAACCTCAGTAAGGCATACGAGCGCATCAATGGCAGTCTTGATCTCGAACTTCCACTCGATCAACGACTGCTGAACCTGCCCCTAATGGACCTGACCGAACGTCTTTTCTCCATCTTCCACCTCGAAAGACTAAAGGACGAAAGTGCCTACGTCTGTGCCTTCTATGACCAGATGAGCAAGTTCCTGCAGGACACCGGCAGCGACATTGATGCCTTCCTGCGTTGCTGGGATGACTCCATCCACGAAAAGACCATTCAGAGTGATCAGATCAACGGCATCCGCCTTATCAGCATCCACAAGTCGAAAGGCCTTGAATTCGACAATGTCATCATCCCCTTCTGCGACTGGAGCATTGAAATGCGTGGCAATACCATCTGGTGCAAACCGACGGAAGAGCCCTTCAGCAGACTGCCTTTGGTTCCCGTGGACTACAGTTCACGTCTTGAAGGATCTATCTATGCAGAAGATTACGCTCATGAGCATCTTCAGATTTGTGTTGATAATCTCAATCTTCTTTATGTGGCTTTCACCCGAGCAGCCCACAATCTTTTTGTTATTGGAAAACGCAATGCCTCCAACTCCCGCAGTACGCTCATCCAGGAAGTGCTCACCGAATGGGGAACGGAGATGGGAGAAGCATCTGAACCAGTGATCTACGAAGAAGGACAACTGCTTGTCAGACAGGAAAAGGAGAAGCAGGCTACAGCCAATAAGTTACTGCTGCCTGTAACACCGACCCCTGTGGCTATCCAAAGTTTTAAGACGAAGACAGTCTTCAAGCAGAGTAACAAGAGCCGCGACTTCATCAACGATAACGATGACGACGACCATAAAGAACAGGTACGATATATCAAGATGGGTAATGTGATGCACAACCTTTTCTCTACCATCCACACCACTGCCGATATTCCGCAGGTCCTGCGGGAACTGGAACTTGGCGGCGTGCTCTACGACGAAGACGTTTCAGCAGAAAGTCTGAAAAACATGCTTCGCAAACGCCTTGCCGACAAACGAGTGGCAGATTGGTTCTCTCCCCGATGGACGCTCTTCAACGAATGTTCCATCATCAGTATTAATGAAGAGGGAGAACTCCAGGAGCGACGCCCTGACCGTGTAATGACCGACGGACAACAGATGATAGTCGTCGATTTCAAGTTTGGACGTCCACGGGATGAATACCACGAGCAGGTGCATGAATATATGGAACTCTTGCGCCACATGGGCTATTCTCAGGTGAGTGGTTATCTATGGTTCGTTTATTCCAATAAAATAGAAGAAGTAAAATGAAAGCATTTCTCGAAATAGTCGCCGAAGACATCATCCGCAAATATGGAACCAACCTGAGCCGCATTGCCGTTGTGTTCCCCAACAAGCGTGCCTCTCTCTTCCTCAATGAGGCTTTGGCGCGTCTTGCCGGACGTCCAATCTGGAGTCCTGCCTATATCACTATTAGTGACCTTTTCCGCCAGCATTCGCATCTGACGGTTGGTGACCCTATTCAATTGGTCTGCGAACTATACCGTTGTTTCACCCAGATTACCGGCATCGACGAGACCCTCGATCATTTCTATGGCTGGGGGCAGTTGCTCATTAGCGACTTTGATGACATCGATAAGAATATGGCCGTGGCTCACGATGTGTTCCGGAATCTCAAGGATTTCCATGAACTCGACGACCATTCTTATCTCACTACTGAACAGATTGCTCTGCTAAAGCGCTTCTTCGGCAATTTCTCATCCGACCATAATACAGAACTCAAGCGCCGTTTTCTCCGTCTTTGGAGTCATATGGAGGATATTTATCACGCTTTCCGCAAAAAAGTGCGTTCCGAAGAGTTGGCTTATGAGGGTATGCTCTATCGGGATGTGGCTGAGATGGATGAGTTATCCTTCCAGTATGACACCTATCTCTTCATTGGCTTCAACATGATGCAAAAGGTGGAAATCTGTCTTTGCAAACGACTGATGAAGGAACAAAAGGCAAAGTTCTACTGGGATTTCGATGATTATTACATGAAGCCCGACAATGAGGCAGGCCATTACATCCGTGAACTTTTGAAATTATTCCCCAACGAACTCAACAACACTTCTGGTGAGATTTATCAGCAGTTCACTCAACCCAAGCACATCACCTACATCTGTGCCCCCACAGAAAACGTTCAGGCACGCTATGTCAGCCAATGGCTGAAGGAGAATCATCGTATCAAAGACGGACGCCGCACTGCTATTGTAATGGGAGACGAACACCTGCTGCCCTCTGTAATCCATTGTCTTCCTGATGAGGTGGAAAAGATCAATATCACTACAGGTTATCCACTCAACGACACACCCGTCAGTTCGCTTGTAGTCCTTCTCTCCCAACTCCGCCAGTCACAGAAGATTCCCAAGTACCTCCTTCGTCGGGTGATGCGCCACAGTTATGCCCGCTTCCTCAACGAGAAAATGCTCTCACAACCCATTGCTGACAATCTCGAATACGTTTTATGGATACAGTCGGTGGTACGACATATTGCCCAACAGACGAAAGACGAAGAAAATCCGATGCAGGCAGAAGCTCTCTTCCGTATGTACACATTGCTGAACCGTCTTTCATCACTTATTGAAAACGGCTTTCTCACAGTGGACCGCATCACACTTCAGCGCCTCATGTTGCAGCTTATCCGTTCCACATCCATACCTTTCCACGGAGAACCTGCTGTAGGACTGCAAGTGATGGGCGTACTCGAAACCCGCAATCTCGACTTCGACCACATACTCCTCCTTTCATGTAATGAAGGCAATCTGCCGAAGGGTGTCAATGATGCCTCTTTCATTCCCTATGCCATCCGTAAAGCCTATGGCCTTACTACCATCGACAACAAGGTGGCTATCTTCGCCTACTATTTTCATCGCTTGCTGCAGCGAGCCGAAGATATCACCATCTGCTACAATAATGCCACCGAAGACGGACAGACAGGCGAAATGTCTCGCTTCATGCTGCAGCTTCTTGTAGAGAGCCCTCATGCCATCGAAAAACGAGCCCTGCAGTCCGGACAGCAACAGTTTCTCCTGCAGCCCCGACAACGGGAAAAAGATGCCAAAGTTATGGAAGTGCTGCACAGTTTCAAGTCATTGTCACCTTCGGCCATCAACCGTTATCTCAGCTGTCAGCTGACTTTCTATTTCCGTTATGTGCTGGGCATTCAGGAGCCAGATGACAATGAGGATGACGAAATCGACAGTCGCATTTTCGGTAATATTTTCCACAAGTCGGCTCAGATTCTCTACAACCAAATGGGCAGTACCATTCGTCAAGAACAGCTACAGCAACTTATCAACCATCGTGAACTAATTGATATCGCTGTGGATCGCGCTATCCGTGAAGAACTTTTCAACATCACGGATGACCGGCCTTTCGAGATGGAACTCAACGGTCTCCAACTCATCAACCGCGAGGTCATAATCCGTTATCTCGAACGTCTCTTCGAGATTGATCACAGCCTTGCTCCCTTCACCATTATAGGCAACGAGTTGAAAGTTTGGCAGAATGTAACAATTACCACTTCTGAAGGCAGTCGTCGTATCAGCCTTGGAGGCTCTATCGACCGTCTGGATCAGATTTATGATTCCTCAACGGGTAAGGAGCTCATCCGTGTGGTTGATTATAAGACAGGCAGCCGCAAACTCAAGTCAAAGGTCAACGAACTGTCCGAAATCTTCGATCCCGCCCATATTCGCGAAAAACATACCGACTATTATCTGCAGACGATGCTTTATTCCATCATCGTGAGCCAACATCCTGAGTACAACAGCGATAGACTGTCTGTATCACCTGCACTCCTTTTTATCCAACATACCATGTCGGAAGGCTACGACCCCACCCTGAAAATTGGCAATGAAAAAATCAGCGACATACAAAAGTACGCCACTGATTTTATGGATAATCTGAAAAAACTGGTTAGTGAAATATTCGAACCGCAACATCCTTTCCTGCCAACGAGTGACAAGAAGAATTGCGCCTACTGCCCTTACCGCCAACTGTGCGGACTCTAACCATCCTACTTCATACAGCTGTCCACAAAATGTAGTGGGAGCAGTGTCTTCACGTTGGGAATCACATAAATGCCCTCCGTACCATAAAGCAGGATCTTCACATCACACTGGTAACGGTCCTCCATCTCGAGAATCACTTGTCTGCAAGCTCCGCAGGGAGATACTGGCTGTGCCATAAGTCCCTCTTCATTGCGTGCAGCTATAGCTATGGCCACAATTGCAGATTCGGGATGCTGCGACTGTGCAGCGAAGATTGCCGAGCGCTCAGCACAAAGTCCTGAAGGGAAAGCTGCATTTTCTTGGTTAGCGCCAACCATCTCCAGTCCGTCAGCCGTTCTCAGGCAAGCTCCTACATGGAAATTCGAGTAGGGAGCATACGAGTTGTTTGTAGCCTCAATGGCTTTTTTCACCAACCGCTGGTCTTCCTCCGGAAGTTCCTCCAGTTGACTCAATTGAATCTTGTAATTCAGTTCAATATTTTTCATAAGCGTCCCTTTTGTAGTTTTATATTTTTAAGATCAAGTTTCAGGTTTCAGGGGGTCTTCCTCTCAAAGCAACCGATATCGGGAAGTTCGTCACGTTCCTTTCCATCACGGTCATTACTTACAGGATAGTTCTTATTACCTTTGTTGATAGCCGTTGAAAGAGAGTCCAGATGGAAATCGTAATGTTGCGTATCAATATCCACGAGCTTGAAGTGCTTCTCTCCCTGAACAGATGCCGTGTCTTCAACATCTTCAAAAATAACATCAATAATCCTCAGGGTGTCTTCCACTGCCGGAGTTCGAAGGATGCTCGAGATGAAACGATAATTAAAGGCCACAGTGTCATTCTCCGTCATACCCATCACCACGTCCTCCATATACCCCGTCACGATGGAGTTGATGCAGTCCATTCGCAAAAGAGGTGTGTCATTTGTTGAAGAATATAATAGTGCAGGTTTACGGGCAGAGTCGAAGGGATAGAACTGTGCAAGCGTGCAATGGTTCATCACCACGTCACCGCCTTCTATGGACACGCATTCATATAACGTATTCGTAAACTGGCAGTTCTCCGCAGTCACCTTGCTGTTGATGCTCAGCAGTCCTGTGCCCTGACAGTTATGTATCGTCATATTCTTCAACGTCAGCTTTTGCCTCTCCACATTGGAAGAATCACAAACGATTCCGTTAAATGAACTATGCAAGTCTGTGAACTGCATCACATTGTCATAAGATGATTCATAGAATTCCACTCCGCTCCACAGTCCACTCATCATATCGTAGGGAAGATAATCGAACATCCAGTCCAGACGATCTCCCCGAAGCACGACTTCGTTACCTGCTTCTCCCAACGACAGCAATCGTCCATAGACATCAATGCCTGCCTGATCATGGAAATAGAGTGTCGTTCCAGGAGCTAATGTCAACGTGGCTTCCGGTTCCACGGTCAACTTCCCATAAACAATGATGGGCTTGTCACCTGTCAGAGTCGTATCATTCTTAATGTGTACGTCTCTCAATTTCAGGGCATCCCACGCATAGGCATTGAGATTCACCTTTTGAGTGACACCACTTTCCAAAAGAAATACCAGATTGTCTTCTACAAGCTGTGGTCCGTCTCTGCCAGTCAGGGCAGAAGTCAGTTCCACGAACACACGGATACTGTCGCCCTTGCGGATTTCCACATCAGAGGTCTGATAACCTGATTCTGCGCCCAAATAGACGCCATCCACATTCACACGAAACCCGCTCTGGTTTCCACGTTCCAGCCTGATATTTGTACAGCGAATACCGTCTCCACTCTCATTGTGAACCCAGAAAGTCTTTGTCGTCGTGGGAACAGCAGAGAAGACCGTGTCCATCTTCAGGGTGTCTGTGGTAAAAGAAAGAATATGAGAAGTTTGCGTACTGAAGGAGTCATCGTCCTGACAACCTGTCAATACGCACACAAGCAATGCCAAAAGGCAAAGTCTCACTTTTTCCATTAAACTTATAACGTAAATGGGCACGGATTATTGCCTCCGGCCCTTTTCTTGCGCTACATCCCCCTCGACTTGTAAATCAAGTCCTTAGCGGCATTGATCTCCTGCAGCTTCTTCTCAGCAGCCTTGCGAACGTCCTCCCCGAGCGTAGCCACTTTGTCTGGATGATGCTTCAACGCCAACTTTCTGTATGCCTTTCGCACCTCGTCATCGGTAGCATCAGGCGAAATCTCCAACACCTTATAGGCAGCCTCCAAATTGTTGCCGCCACGGTCAAGGTTTAGCATCGAATCCACCTCCTGGGCGTTGAGTCCAAGTGAAGAAGCTATCCAGCGAAGAGCATCCAATTCTGAGGGAGGCACGCTGCCGTCAGCCTTCGCCACCTGACAGAGGAAAGCCATTAGTTGCAGACGCTGCTCATAAATCATGTATTGCGCTATCTGCCGGCAACTGTCATAAACTGCACTCTTGTAGGCTCCCGGACGCTGGGAATCGAGTTGCTTCTGTTTCTCAAAAAGTTTTTTCAGGATTTCTTCTCCTTCCTGTACGGCAGCATTACCGAAATTCGTACGGAGCATCTGTCTCACATACTCCATCTCGGAATGCATCACCTTTCCGTCAGCCTTTATCACATACGAGGAAAGCACCAGCAGCGAGAACATGAAGCTGTTGCGCTGTCCTTGAGTTTGCTGTTGACGGGAATATTGGTTCTGCTCATAACGATTACGATAGGCGTCCTCAAAAGAATGCGGACCGTCGTTGCCATCGGCAAAACTAATTAAAGCATTATCGAACAATGACCCCAGTGCATAGCCGGCCAAAGCCCCTAAAGGGCCAAAAACCATAAACCCGAGGAATCCCCCTATCCATTTTCCTAATGCCATATGTTATTTCAAAAATTCAGATTTCAAGATTCGACTTTTCGTCAACGTTAACGTTCAGGTTCAAAGTCATAACTCGTTCCATCGAAGCAATGGGTACACACCCGCTCCTTGGGAAGACCGATGGCTTTGATCAGCGTCTCCATCTTATTGAACTTCACACTCGTCAGTCCCAGGCGTCGGCCTATTTCTTCCACCATACGCTTATATTCAGGCGTGTCTGTAGTAGCATATTTATCCAGATTCTTGTTGGGATCACCCTCAAAGTCCTGAATAATACGGCGTGTGATCAGCTCCAGATCACTCTTCGAGGCCGTGAAGCCCACATATGGACAGCCATACACCAGCGGCGGACAGGAGATGCGGGCATGCACTTCCTTGGCGCCATAGTCGAAGAATGTCTTCACATTATCTCTCAGTTGCGTTCCTCTCACAATAGAGTCATCGCAAAACACCACGCGCTGGCCGTTCAGAATCGAATGGTTCGGAATGAGTTTCATCTTCGCAACAAGCTGTCGGCGGCTTTGTTTCGAAGGAGTAAACGAACGGGGCCATGTCGGTGTGTATTTCAGCACCGCTCGCTTGTAGGGAATCCCCTTACCTTCGGCATAGCCCAGGGCCATACCTACTCCACTATCGGGAATACCGCACACGCAGTCTGCCTCAGTATCATCTTCTTCTCCCATTACCTTTCCGGCATACTCTCTTACATATTCTGAATTCACGCCTTCATAGTCAGAGGCGGGGAATCCGTAATATACCCATAGGAAGGAACATATCTGACAGCGAGAGAAAGGTTTCTGCAATACTTCCACCCCATCAGTTGTCAACTTTACGATTTCACCAGGCCCCACGTCGCGAAGAGGTTCATATTCCAGGTTCGGCAGTGAGGTTGACTCACTCGTTGCCGCATAAGCGCCATCTTTGCGTCCGATGATGATCGGCGTGCGTCCCAGGGCGTCACGAGCTGCTATAATACTGTCTTCCGTCAATATCAGAATCGAACAAGATCCCTTCACCTTCTCGTAAACCAGATTGATACCGTCCACGAAGGTGTCGCCCATATTAATAAGCAAGGCGATAAGCTCAGTCTGATTAATGTTATTCTGGCTCATCTCCGAAAGATGCATGCGCTTTTCCATCAGTTCCTGTGCTATTTCGCGCAAGTTGTTCACTTTGGCTACGGTCACTACCGCGTAGCGTCCCAAGTGTGAATTGATGAGAATAGGCTGTGGATCTGTGTCGCTGATGATGCCGAGACCGGCGTTACCCTTAAAACTATCCAGTTCACCCTCAAAGCGACTGCGGAAATAGTCGCGTTCCAGTGAGTGAATGCTTCGAGAAAAACCTTTTTCCTTGTCGAAAGTGACAAGGCCGGCACGCTTAGTGCCTAAATGGCTGTTGTAGTCAGTTCCGTAAAACAAGTCGTTTACGCAATCCTTTACCGCAATAGCTCCGAAAAAACCACCCATTATACTTGAATAAAATTCGTTTGCGGTTGCAAAATTACTTCATTTTCCTTAAAATCACGCATAGAAATCTCTTTTTTTACAGAGAATTTTCAAATTAAGGAAGTTCTGAGAAATGTTTCCGTCCGCGCACATAGTATTGCCACAACAGACTGTAGCGTTTGCGTCCGTCATCAGCTCCTGCTTTCCGCCCTTTCTGAATTTGTTCGCGCACCTCTTTAAATTCAGGAAGCCAGCGTTTAAAGTCGCGACGGGCCTTGTAGATTGCCTTGAAGTCACCCCATTTCCTGTTCAGGATAAGCGTCTGCCAGGCTGCCACATAGTCAAGCAGCCAGCGCCATCTCATCACGCCTTTCAGTTCTTCCTCCGGCAGGTTTTTGTAGAGCATCGTCAGGTTGTTGCGGAAATTCAGGTATGTCTTCATCGGATTGCTCTTCGGCAAAGTGCCGCCACCCACGTGATATACCTCACTCTCAGGCAGACACACGATTCTCCTTCCCATGAGCCGCAACCGCCAGCAAAGGTCAATCTCCTCGTTATGGGCGAAGAAGCGGGCATCCAGTCCTCCTGCGTCCCAGTAGTCTTTTGCCCTGATCATCAAGCAGGCACCTGTAGCCCACAGCACTTCCGTGGCATAGTCATATTGGCCATTGTCCTGTTCCACGGTGTCGAAAAGCCTTCCACGGCAGAAAGGATAGCCTAATCTGTCCAGATAGCCGCCACTCGCTCCTGCATATTCAAATGAGTCCTTGTCACGAACGGATAGCAACTTTGGCTGACAGGCACAAACCTCCGGATGCACGTCCATATACTCGATGAGCGGTGTCAGCCAATGATGTGTCACCTCCACGTCGCTGTTCAGCAACACGTAGTATTCAGCTTCCACTTGTGCCAGAGCCTTATTATATCCTTCAGCAAAGCCCCAGTTCTTCTCCAGTTCGATGATCCCAACCTCTTGATGGCTTTTCTTTAGAAAATCCAGGCTTCCGTCCGTCGAAGCATTATCAGCCACAATCACCGTTGCCGCCCTTCTCGAATATTCCATCACGGTAGGCAGATACCTCTTCAGCATCTCCTCTCCGTTCCAGTTCAATATTACAATCGCAACTTTCATCTGCTGTATATGGTTTCAGGTTTCAAGTTATCGTTATCGTTAGGGTTAACGTTAAGGTTAAAGTCACCTTTCAGCGCTGATTTGTCGAAATTAAAATTCCCCAACCGCACCTTCATCAACTGATTGTCATATTCTGCTTTTGCCTCACTCGGCGACAGCTCCACGCGGATATAATTCCTCGTGAAACCATGCATCGCCTTTCCGCGGGGAGCCTTTTCGAAGAGCACTTCCGCTTCCGTCCCGATGTAACGGGCATAAAACGCCTCTGTCTTTTCATCCGAAAGGGCCAGCAGCCGGCGAGAACGCTCTTTCTTGTCCTGATCGCTCACCACATATGGAATCCTGAGCGCTGCCGTTCCCGGACGCTCCGAGTAGGGAAACACATGCAGCTGCGTCACGTCCAGTCCCTTAAGAAAGTCATAACATTCCTCAAAACATTCTGGCCTTTCACCTCTGCAGCCCACCATCACATCCACGCCGATGAAGGCATCCGGCATCAGCTGCTTTATCAGTTCTATCTTATGAGCAAAAAGTGCTTTGTCATAGCGGCGGTGCATCAGTTTGAGCACCTCATCACTACCACTTTGCAACGGAATATGAAAATGAGGCATGAATGCACGGCTCCCGGCACAATATCTGATGAGTTCATCCGTCAGCAAGTCGGGTTCTATCGACGAAATACGATAACGGCTGATGCCTTCCACTTTATCCAATGCCTTTACCAAATCCGTAAACGACTCTCCTGTTGTCTTGCCGAAGTCACCGATGTTCACGCCCGTCAGCACAATCTCTTTTCCTCCTTCATCAGCTGCTTCCTTAGCCTGTTTCACCAGAGATTCAATAGTCGGATTTCGTGAAAAGCCTCTTGCGTAGGGTATCGTACAATAAGTGCAAAAATAATCACATCCATCCTGCACTTTCAGGAAATAGCGGGTACGGTTTCCTCGTGAGCAACTCGGCGCAAACGACTTGATGTCCTTCGTCTTCTCTACCTTATAATATCCCCGTTTTCCGTGAGAGTCACGCTTAGAATCTGAAGAGCTCTGTGTCTTCGAGTCCTTGAGCTCAGTTAAGTCATCGTCATGGTCATGGTCATTGTCATAGTCATAGTCATCGTCATAGTCATCGTCAGCAAACCTCTCACTCAAATACTGCACCAGATTTGCCTTCTCATGACTACCCAGTACCAAATCCACCCCCTCAATCTTTACCACCGTTTCGGGTTCCAGTTGCGCATAGCAGCCCGTCACCACCACGAAAGCCCCAGGGTGCTGTCTCACCATCCGGTGAATAGCCTGACGGCACTTATGATCGGCCACCTCTGTCACAGAACAAGTGTTGATCAGGCAGATATCTGCCTGTTCTCCCTTCTCAGCCGTGCACACACCCAACTCCTGTAACATCTTCCCAAAGGTAGAAGTCTCAGAGAAGTTCAGCTTGCATCCTAACGTATAATAAGCCGCCTTTTTGCCTTGAAAAGCACTCGTATCTATCATATACCTTATTATATAATAAAATGACTCTCCATATTTTTCGGCAAAGGTAGTGCAAAATTTCGATTAAGCGAAGAGAAAGCAAATTAATTTGTTTTCTTGAGCGTGAGAACGTACCTTTTTCTCTAAAAAAAAATGTGTCACTGACCAACGAGAAGTAAATTTATCCAAATGAGCGAAAAAACATTTTGAGTCCCTTGATAAGGGACGGCTATAAAGCAGGGTCTTTCCCGAGTGCAGCCTACCTTCATGGCGCAACTAATTAAGTGGTTCTTCCATCATTTTGCAATAGTGTACGCACACAAAAATACGCTTTTTTAGGCTCTGTTAAGGCACACAAAAAACTTTAACTTTCATTCACAGTTTGTAAGATATTGATTTTCAACAACTTGCAAAAAAGTTACAAAAAGGGCTAAAAAAAAATCTAAAAAAAAGAACGGCGTATCAAAAAAATGCTTACCTTTGCAGCGTTTTAATAAACAAATGATTGTTTTACAGATTTAAAAAGCAAAGAAAATGAAGAAATTAGTTTTAATGTTCGTAGCTATCGCAGCTATCTCTTTCGCATCTTGTGGTAACAAAACAGCTCAGGCTCCTGCTGAGGACACAACTGCTGTTGACACCGCTATGGTTGATACCGCTGCTGCTGATACCGCTGCTGCTGACACAGCTGCTGCTGAGTAATCAGAAAGCTCGAATTGAAAAAAGAGAGAAAGATGACCGCTGGGCCTCAGGCCTGGCGGTCTTTTCTTTTGTAGATATCCCCTCCCCCATTAACCATTAACCATTAACCATTACCCAATAACCATTAACCAATAACCATCAACCATAATCCATAAACCATAAACCAACACCCCCTACTCCACAAGAATCTTGCGGGTAGATTTGTCTGCCATCTGCTGGATATTGATTCCAGGCTTCGGCTTTTCTATTTTTCTTCCCGCCGTGTCGTAGATGGCCATCTCGCTCGTTGTGGCCTTTGCAGCAGAAATGTTGGATGCAGCATCGTCGGCCCCCGTTACGATAAAACGGGAAATGGAGGCATTCTCAAAGGCATTGTCTCCGATGTAATACACCGACTGCGGAATTTCCAGCTCCTTCAAGTTCTTGCATCCCTGAAAGGCACCACGTGAAATACGGCCTACCGTGGAGGGAATCGTAAAGGTCTGCCGCTCTGCCTCTGCCGGATATCTCACCAGAACATAAGGGATTCCATTGCTGTAACAGGCATAGAGCACCCCATCGATGGTACGGAATTCATACGGATTCGTGGCCTTCACATAACCAGTTGGGAATTCACTCTTCATCTCAAGATTATCCTGAGCAGCCATCTCAAGAGAAGACAGACAAATCATAGGTAAAAGAATCAATAACTTTTTCATATCAATCATTTTTATGTTATTCAAAGAGTTGTAGTTTGCGAATAATTCTTAAATCATAGTATTTTTAAAACCAACAAAAAGCCAAACTTATTATATTTGCAAGAGATAAAATACAATATTTATAATCTCAGACCATTTCTAACTGTAAATCTTATATGGAGCACAACGACATTCTCATCCTTCCCGACATCCACGGACGTCACTTCTGGAAAACAGCTGTCTCCAACCCTGAAAACTACGGGAAGATCATCTTCCTGGGCGACTATCTCGACCCTTATCCCTGGGAAGAAATCACCCTCCATGAAGCCTTTGAAAACTTCCAGTCCATCGTTGCCTTCAAGGAAGAACACCCCGATCAGGTCATTCTTCTGCTCGGCAATCACGACCTTCATTATGTGGATAAGGTTTATTGCGATTTGGCCATGAGCACCCGCTACGACTACGACCATGCCGCGCGTAATGCCAACTTCTTCCATGCCCATCTGCCCCTGTTCCAGCTGGCCTTTCAGACGCAGAATGGTGACCGCAGTTTCCTTTTCACGCATGCCGGAGTGACACAGTTGTGGTATTATCAGCATGAGTCGGAAATCGGTTCCCTCACCGCTGACCATCTCAATAGTCTCCTTCTCAACAACATCCGCATTCTTGCCGATATAGGCTACTACCGTGGAGGCTATGCCGACGGCGGCAGCATGGTATGGGCAGATATCGACGAGATGCTCAACAGCGCCCCTATTGCAGGTTTTTATCAGATTTTCGGCCACACGCAACAAGACACCGACGATCCCATCATCACCTCCACGATGGCCTGTCTCGACTGCCGCCGTCCCTTCGTTCTTCACGACGGCAACCTCTCCCCCCTCCAGTCCTCGTCATAGTCATTGTCATAGTCATAGTCATTGTCATAGTCATAGTCAAAAAAAATCATGAAACAGGAACAAACCATCAAAGAAAGAATATTAGTAAGCGGTTGTCAGCTCCAGGAGCATTATGACACCCAGTTATTGTATTTCACGTGCTCCTCCTTGAGCGACGACGACAAAAGGCTCTACCTCATCAGCAACCGTGACGGACACCCGAATGTGTTCTTTAAAGACCTGGAAACGGGCGAAGAACGGCAGCTGACTCGCAACCGGAAGGGAAATCTGAAGGGATATGTCTATTTCGACGGCGTGCTCAACGAGGGACTCAGTAAGGCCAGCGTCTGTCTGGATACGCATCGCGACCTTATTTATTATATACAAGACACGCACATCTGTAAGGTGGATTTGGATGGAAACATGACGGTTATCGGTGAAGTTCCCGACAACCGGATGACGGCCTTTACGCATGTGAGCGACGACGGGAAACTGCTCTGTGTGCCCATGACCGACGGCAGATGTCTGGATTTCGACCCCGAAACCGAAGGATCGGGCCTTGACAAACGACCTGTCTATGACATCGACGGACGCGTACAGGAAGAGAATCTGAGCAGCTATCTGTGTGTCTTCGATACGGAAAACGGCGGATTGCTGTATGAAAAGCGCGTTCCCAAATGCTGGATTACCCATGTGCAGTTCAATCCCAGGAATCCGAACTTGATCATGTATAACCACGAATGGCCCAGCTTCGACTGCGGCACCCGCAGAATATGGCTCTACAATCATGAGACTGACCAGATCAGAAGAGTGCGCACGGAAGGTGTTGACACGCTGGGAGATACCAAAGGTTATGCAAGAAAAGCCTCAGACTGGATCTGCCATGAGATGTGGAGTGACGACGGGAATATCATCATTTACCACGGAGGCTATGCGAACGGCCCTGCCCTGGTGGGAAGATATGATCTGAGCCGTGACAGCTATTGGGAAATCGCATTGCCCGATGAATACAAGGCATACGGCCATTTCACGATGGACCATCAGCAAGTATTGTGCTGCGACGGCTATTTCAAGTTTGCCGATGATGTGAAAATCGTGCGTGAGAACAGCACCGACAATGGACCCGACCCCCATAAAAAGGACGGTGAATACATTTCGCGCGTAGTTCCTGACTGGGATAAAGGCCTGCTCCAATGGCAGCCCCTGTGCAAGCATCGCAGCGACTGGTTGGGACAAGACGCCCATCCCCACCCCGTCTATAACCACGCCGGCACCCGCATCTATTTCAATAGCCGCAGCGAGCAGGACGTGAAGGTGTATTGCATCCCCGCAATCCCGGAATTTCGGTGAAAAGGGGCTGACCAGTGTTCACCCCCTACCTTTGAAACTATATGGAGTTTAACTTAAATGGAATAAGCATATGAAACCAGACGAAACTGGGCGTTGCCCGTATTGCGGAAGTGAGGACGTGGAGTACTACGATGACGGTACGGCCGAGTGCTATGAGTGTGGCAGCCGCTGGAGATATTAACACTTCGGTTTATTTGTAGGTGAACGCAAAAAGATAGCCGAAAATTAATATCGGCAAAAGTCCAGATTTCACCCTTTTTTGAAGAAATAAGTACGCGGTTTTTGGGAGAAAGAATGTATCTTTGCAAAAAATAATCGTACTGTCATGAAAAATCATCAAACTGCCCTCTGGAAAACCTGCATGTTGCTGACTCTTTTCCTGATGAATCAAGCTGCTGAAGCTCAGGTGTCGTTCGGAAAACCGTCACTCTTCAATGAGGGATGGCTGTTCAGCCTTTCGGATCATCCTTCAGCGAAACTGCCAGATTTCGAGGATACGGAATGGCGACTGCTGAATCTGCCCCACGACTGGAGTTCGGAAGGGGAACTGTCACCCAAGAATGCCAGCTGCACGGGCTATCTCCCTGCCGGCATCGCCTGGTATCGAAAGCATTTTCAGTATGTTCCCTCCAAGGACTCTCCCCTCTCCTACCTCTATTTTGAGGGCGTGTATAACCGCAGCGAGGTTTATCTCAACGGTCATCTGCTGGGCAAGCGCCCAAACGGCTACATCTCTTTTATGTATGAACTGACTCCTTATTTGAAGAAGGGGGAGAATGTGTTGGCGGTGCGCGTGGATCATAGCCGGAATGCGGATTCCCGCTGGTACACGGGTTCGGGCATCTACCGTGATGTGTGGTTGGTGAAAGCCGGTGAGATGCATCTGTCGCAATGGGGAACCTCCTACCGCCTGTTGTCCGAAGAGAACGGGAATGCAATGGTGGAAGTGACCTCGAGAATGGAGCATGCACGCGGGAAAAGCCTGCGTGGTCTTCAACTTAACGTGACGTTGCAGGATGCTGACGGGCAGACGGTGGCCACGAAGAAATCCATTATCAATGTTGTGGGTGAACAGGTCCATACCGACACGCTCACGGTGAGAAATGCCCGTTTATGGAGCGTGAAGAGACCTTATCTGTATCGTATGAAGACCACGCTTTCAAAGCAGGGCAGACTGCTCGACGAGAATGAAGTGAAGGTGGGACTCCGCACGCTGGAGTTCGACGCCAACCACGGATTTGCCCTCAACGGTGAATGGATGAAGGTGAAGGGCGTCTGCCTGCATCATGATGCCGGAGTGCTGGGAGCCGTTGTTCCCCGTGAAGTGTGGAGGCGTAAAATCGGTCAGCTCAAAGAGATGGGTGCCAATGCCATCCGCATGAGCCATAACCCACAGGCTCCCGTGGTCTATGATCTTTGCGACGAGCTGGGGATGCTGGTGCTCGACGAGGCTTCCGACGAATGGGAGTTTCCCAAGCGCAAGTGGGTGGAAGGCTGGAACGTGGGCACTCCGAGCTATGACGGCACCTTCGATTTCTTTGAAGAGTGGATTGACCGTGACGTGACCGACATGGTCCGACGCGACCGCAATCATCCCTCCGTGTTTCTGTGGAGCATAGGCAACGAGGTGGACTATCCCAACGATCCTTATTCACACCCTATCCTCGACGGCGACGGCGCCAGCATCAACCAACCGATGTTTGGCGGCTATAAACCCGAGCAGCCTCATGCTGAGCGTATAGGCAAAATAGCGCAGCGACTGGCAGCCGACGTGAGGGCCGTGGATATCTCGCGTCCTGTAACCGGAGCCCTGGCGGGTGTGGTGATGAGCAACCAGACAGCCTATCCCGATGCCATCGACGTGGTGGGCTACAACTACACCGAAAACCGCTACGACACGGATCACCAACTCTATCCCAAGCGCATCCTCTATGGCAGCGAGACGGGCGTAGGCTTCGATTCATGGAAGGCCGTTCGCGACAAGGAGTACATCTTCGGACAGTTCATCTGGACAGGAACCGATTACCTTGGGGAATCAAGTCGCTGGCCATCGAGAGGCTTGAATACGGGTCTTTTGGATTTCAACAGTTTCAAGAAACCCCGTGGATGGTTCCGCGCTTCGCTGTGGAGCCAAAAGCCCGTGACCTATATTGGAACTTACAAGATACCCCAACAACCCCGTTGGCGCAACGCACTCTCTACCGATGCGCAGGATGACTGGAACTATCAGGAGGGCGACAGCATCCGCGTGGTTTGCTACACCAATGCCGCAAAGGCTCATCTGCTGTTGAACGGGAAGGAGATTGGGGAGACAAAAGCCTACGACGACCATACGGGTGTCATCTCGTGGGACGTGCTCTATCAGCCCGGAACGCTCTGTGCCGAGGGACTTGATGCTGCAGGGAATGTGATTTCCGCCTATGCCATTCACACCGTTGGCGAAGCGGTCAACTTCCGTTTGTCGCTGCTCGATGAAAAGCAGGAAGCCGTAGGCGTTCATCAGGTGCTGGTGGAACTGCTCGATGATGCCGGACATCTGGCTACACAGGACCACCGCGACATCGTCTGTGAGGTATCGGGCGACGGTCTTTTTCTGGGCATGGAAAATGCCGACAACCGTGATATGAGCGGCTACAAAAATACCCACCGCAGTGCCTACCGCGGCCGTCTGGTTACCTACGTGCAACGAACGGGCATTGGAGAAATTCGTCTGACGTTCAAGGCTAAAGGCTTGAAAGACACCAGCTTATCCATCCCGTCCCGATAACATATTTAGAGACTGAAGAAAAAGCCAGGGCTAAATAGTCCTGGCTTTTTCTGTTTACTTCAAGATAACCTTGCGGCCGTTGACGAGATTGATACCCCGTTGCGGTTTCTCCATCTTCTGACCTGCCAGATTATAAATGACCGTCTTGCCGGTTTCCGTTCCTACATCCTGGATGCCTGTTGTGAATTCAGACGGTTTCAACTTGACGGCGTTGACAATCTCGCTCCTTCGCTCTCACGCCCTCCCGCTCTCTCGACGTCCGAGGGGACGAGGGAAAATAAGAACACATTTTGAGCCCCTTGGTAAGGGGCGGCCCTAAAGCAGGGATTTTTTTAACGAAGGACGAAAAACGAAAGACGAAAGAAGTCATTGTCATCGTCATCGTTAATATCCCCTCAATGCTGCTTGCTTAACCACCCCTGGCCCCTGCATTTTTGCTAGCTTAACCACCCCTGGCCCCTCCTTCAAAAGGAGGGGAGTTTTGGGGGAGTTGGAAGGGATTGGTCCCCTCCTTTCGAAGGAGGGGTAATCTATATTAAGACACAAGCAAATTAACAGTTTTAACACTTTGTATTTGTGTAAAGATTTTGTCGGGATTGAATTTTTGCTTGTTCTTTATCATAGCTGTCAGAATATGTATGAT
>Ga0256404_1001801_pt1 | contig 49822 bp, 48 predicted proteins | sample RumenRJG_01DNA_FD_185990 | JGI IMG/M metagenome (GOLD analysis project Ga0256404, IMG submission 185990) | Bovine rumen microbial communities from Lethbridge, Alberta, Canada - RJG_01 | ecosystem: Host-associated > Mammals > Digestive system > Stomach > Rumen | place: Canada: Alberta | collected...
CAATTTCTTCATTAGTGTATTTTTTTGATTTGGACATAGTAAAATTTCAACAACCAAAGAAAAAGATACCCACAAGGGGGTATCACAACTGTCAGGTTGTTGTCCTCCTTATGGGTACCATTTTAATGCAGCCCCTTTATTTACGTAATACAATTGTAGCATAAGGTGGAAGTTTTAGTGTTTTTTCTACTGTTATTGGGTAATTGGAAAGAAGTGTTGTGTAGCTTAAATAACAATCTTCTAGCGTAACTGTTGTATCCTGATTCCACATATTACAAATAACAACAAGTTCATCATCTTCATATTGACGTTGATAGCTCATAATATCTTCTCGGTCATCATAAAGGAAGCTGATTGTGCCTTCACTAATGACAGGAAGTTCATGTCTCAGTTCGACAAGCTGTTTATAGTAATTCAGAATAGAATCCTTGTCATTGATTTCTTCTTTGACATTAATATGTTTGTCTGTATGAGGCATAGTGATCCATGGTTCATGGTCAGAGAAGCCGGCATAAGTGCTGTCATCCCATTGCATGGCAGAACGGCTATTATCACGAGAACGGGCACTGAGTATATGGAGTGCTTCTTCTCTTGTATGTCCTTCTTCAAGCAATATTTTATAATAATTTAAGCTTTCAACATCACGATATTCAGAAATATCTTCATAATGACTATTCAACATGCCCAGTTCTTCACCTTGATAAATATAAGGTGTACCTTGCATCATATGAATCATTGTCGCAAGCATCTTGGCAGATTCTTTCCAGTACTTCCCTTCATCGCCAAAGCGAGAAACAATTCTTGGCTGATCATGGTTGCACCAGAACAAGGCGTTCCAGCCATGTCCTGCCTGCATACCAAGCTGCCAGTTCTTGAAAAGTTCTTTAAGTTTCTTATAATCAGGATCCATGAGTTCCCATTTCTTGTTGTCTTTGTAGTCAACTTTGAGATGGTGGAAGCTAAATGTCATTTTGAGTTCTTCTCTTTCACGATTAGAATACTTGATGCAGTCTTCGAGTGATGTTGAGCTCATTTCTCCCACAGTTATCATATCCTTGATACCTGTATCATGAACTAATTCATGGATATATTCATGGACATGTGGCCCATCAGTATAGTAACGACGGCCATCACCTTCATAGTCGTTGTCATAACCACCTTTAGAAATCAGATTGATGACATCAAATCTAAAGCCCTTAATACCTCTTTCTTTCCAGAAGCGAATGACATTCTTAAGTTCTTCACGTACATGAGGATTGTCCCAGTTTAAGTCAGCCTGTGTCTTATCAAAGAGACATAAATACCACTTCTTCAATTCTGGAGCATAGTTCCAGGCTGGCCCACCAAACTTAGACACCCAGTTATTAGGGATGTCTTTTGAGTCTTTGAAGATATAGAAGTCCTGGTAATAGGGATCTCCCTGTAGTGCTTTTTGGAACCATTCATGGTCTGTTGAAGTATGGTTAAAGACCATATCCATCATCAAACCAATATCTCTTTTATTTGCTTCGTTGATCAATTCATCTAAGTCTTCATCCGTACCATACATAGGATTGATATGATAATAGTCAGCTATATCATAACCGTTATCTCTTTGTGGAGATACTACAAAGGGTGTTAACCATAAATAGTCTACGCCAAGATCGTTTAAATAATCTAAGCTTTGTGTAATGCCTTTTAAGTCACCAATACCATCATGATTGGTATCTTTGAATGACTTTGGATAGATTTGATAAATGACTTTGTTTTTAAAATCAGTCATAGACTCACCTACTTCATTGTAATAATTGGTGTATTGAGATCTGCTTTCATACCTGTATGTAGTTCTGTATCTTTAGCTAGTCCTTTATCTGTGATGATACACATAACTGTATCTTCATGGTTGGCGGCTTTGATTTTGTCTTTAGAGAACTTGATTAAAGGTGTACCCTTCTTAACAACATCACCAACACGCACTAAGTTTTCAAAGCCTTCACCATTCATATAAACAGTATCGAGTCCAATATGAATAAGTAATTCCGCACCATTTTCTAACTTCAAGCCAACTGCATGTCCTGTTTCTTCCATCATCACCTGGACTTTAGCATCACAAGGAGCTTTGATTTCTTCACCATCAGGTACAATCGCAACACCTTCACCCATTAAGCCTTCAGAGAATACTTTGTCATGAACATCTTTAAGAGGAATAACTTTACCTTCAACACAGCCACATACGTCTACCTGCTTAGAGGAAACTGTAAATTCTTCTTCTTTTTTTACATTATCAATATCAGCAACAAGACCCTTTTCTGATTCAGTTAAGCGTTTCTTACCTAAAATCAATACAAGAACAATTGGTACAACAATAGCTACAGCCATACATAATGCGAATGATCCCCAATATTGTGGTTTAATAGAAAGAATACCTGGTAAACCACCAACACCAATACCATTAGCTGTTGTATTTGTTAATGTACATAACATACCAGCAAGTCCTGAACCAATCATGCCACATACAAATGGGAAACGATATTTCAAGTTAACACCAAACATAGCTGGTTCAGTAACTCCTAAATAACAAGAGATAGCTGAAGGCATATTGACTTCCTGTGCTTTCGCATTTTTCTTCTGAAGAATAGCCATACCGACAACAGCAGAACCCTGAGCAATATTAGATAAAGCAATCATTGGCCATAAGCCTGTACCCTTGAAATCAGCAACTAACTGTAAATCAATGGCATTGGACATATGATGTAAACCAGTAATGACAAGAGGAGCATAGAAAGTACCAAAGATAGCACCAAATAAAACCTTGACTGGGCCTGTAATACCAGCATAGATGACTGCTGAGATAGCTGAACCAATCTTCCAGCCAATAGGACCAAGTACGAAGTGTGCCATCATAACAGCAAGTAATAATGAACAGAATGGTACAACAATCATAGAAACAACTTTAGGTGTAATCTTCTTAAAGAAGCGTTCTAAGTAAACAAGTGTAAATGCAGCAAGCATGGCAGGAATAACCTGTGCCTGATAACCAATCATATTCACCTTGATAAAGCCAAAGTTCCATACAGGAATCTTGCTGGCAGGTGTTGAGGCAACTGCATATGCATTTAATAATTGTGAAGAAGTTAATGTAATACCAAGCACAATACCAAGTATTTCTGTTCCCCCCATCTTCTTCATAACACTCCAACAAATACCAAGAGGAATACCAATATGGAAGACTGCTTCACCAATTAACCATAAGAAACTATCAACACCATTCCAGAACTGTGAAATCTGCACCAATGTCTTTGTTCCATTATCAAACATATAAATAGAATCAATAACATTTCTAAAACCAAGAATTAAACCACCACAAATAATAGCAGGAAGTAATGGCGTAAAGATTTCAGCTAAAGTACCAACAAGTCTCTGTAAAACATTCTGGTTGGCTTTAGCCGCTTTCTTAACAGCTGCTTTATCAACGCCTTCAATACCAGAAACCGCAATAAAATCATCATAGAAATCACTAACTTCATTACCAATAATAACCTGGAACTGACCTGCCTGAGTAAATGTCCCCTTGACAATACTCATCTTTTCAATATTATCCACTTCAGCCTTTGCAGGATCAGCTAAAACAAAACGCATTCTTGTCATACAGTGTGTTACAGCACTGATATTTGTACGTCCGCCAACAAGTGTAAGTAGCTCTTTGGCATCTTCAATATACTTTCCCATCTTTCGAAATCTCCTTTGTACTTGTTTAAACATGTTTAACACAGTTATTATAACATCTTGTTTAAACAAGTCAATATATAGCGCTTACAATTTTATAAAAATATTTGCAGTTTTATTTTGAAAAGGTAAAATGGTTCTTATGACGAGGAGGTCGTGTTGTGCCAAAGAGTAAATTCGAACATATCTATCGTGATTTAAAAGAAAAAATCGAATCAGAAGAATATCCCTATATGGAATTATTACCTAGTGAGAACCAGCTGATTGAAGTTTATGACTGTTCACGTAATACCGTAAGACGAGCTATCAAGTTGTTAGCGACAGAAGGCTATGTCCAGTCCCAGCATGGTGTTGGGGTTCGTTCACTTTATCGTCCTATTCATCGTACAAACTATCTCATTGGTGGTATTGAAACTTTTAAAGACTCTGCAATCCGCAATAATATCACAACAAGTACACACGTTATTTCTTTTGAAGATATCATTTGTGATCAAAAACTAGCTGAGACAAGTGGTTTTGAAGTTGGTACACCTCTCTACTATATTAAAAAGGTGCGTTGTATTGATAACAAACCTGTTATTCTCGATATCAACTACTTCAACAAAAGAATTATTACCGATCTTACGAAAGAGATTGTTGAGCAGTCTTGTTATGACTATTTTGAGAATGAATTACATATCGATATTGCGACAAGCAAGCGTCTCTTCACGGTCGAGCGTGTCACGAAGCAAGATCAAGAAAATCTAGAACTCAATGACTATAATTGTATGGCTGTCATAAGAGGGCATGTCTTTACGGCAGGTAGCGAACTCTTCGAATACACTATCAGCAGACATCGTCCTGACTATTTTGCCTTTGCTGATACAGCAATTAGAAAACATGTTTAAGAGGCTTCTACGTGAAGCCTTTTTCTCATACACATCATTTGTCATAGCACCTATCTAGAAGAAATCACTTACAAAACACCACAAAAGTGCCAGTTAACTAAACTAATTTGAATAAATAACAAAAAAGTTTAGTTAACTGGCACTTTAAAGACTTTATTTCAACTATTCATCTCTTAATTAATCAACAAGCCTTTTCTTACTGACATAATTTTCTTGCAATAGTTTCAGCCTGGTCACGGCCACGTAGCTGTTTAAGCCAAAGCTCAGGAATTGCATCATAACCATAAAGAATACCCGCAAGCCCACCAGCTACACAAGCTGTTGTGTCCGTATCATCACCAAGATTAACCGCTGCAAGTACTGTATCTTTGTAGTTATCATTGTGAAGTAAGCTCCAAACGGTCGCTTCTAGTGTACTGAGATCATAGCCTGAGGAATCGATTTGATCGCGTCTAGCAGTCAAAAGTTTGCCTGAGAGAAAACGCTTGAGCTTACGATCACAGCCACGCTTAAATCTTAAACAGACATCTCGATATGCTTCAATAGCATTCATCCCATGAAGTAAATCTACAGCCATTTCAACATAAATCTTACAACAATCAATCGATAACTTATGTCCATGGGTCATTGAAGCAACTGCTTCAACATTCTCTTCTCTAAAATCATCATCTATGTATTTAATGGCAACAGGAAGAATACGCATTAAGGCTCCATTGCCATTATTATGAACACCTTTCAATCCAGCATCAGTTGGATAGATGCCATTAGCGATATTGTAAATAGCCGTATTTGGCGTTGCTCCAATATCAAAGACAACACCATCAGGTGTATAAGCACCTGACATGCGCCATTTCACAAAAAGATTGCCAATTTCTTGTATGCTCATATCCTGTCCTAGTCCATCAGCTAGTGCTAGTAATAATGCGGAATCATCGGACCATGTGCCTAAAGGCTGATTATGATATCCACCTGATGTCATACCAGTTGCCTTAAAGCTATCACGTTTCCTAAATTCATAAGGTACACCTAGGGCATCGCCACTGACTGCTCCCACGGGCAAGCCCGTGGGGTTCTGATTGCCAAGGGTAGCTTGTAATCGTACACCATTTTCAGGCTTTGGAGTTACAAGTGTAAATCTGTCTGAATCAGGACTTTTATTACCAAGCGGTCCTACGACCACATTAACGGTAAATTTCTGCCTTGCAGCAAGGGAGTACAGTCAATCTCCCTGATATTGAATTGTTAAGCTACTTTAATTCCGCTATTCAGTATCTTGATTTTATTAGCTTTAATCCATGTGATCAGGGCTTTTTCTTTGTTGTAGCATCTTTCAAATTCTGCATTGCATTTGTCTTTATCTATGTTCTGTGTTCTATAATCGTAGCAGTAAAGCAGATATGATGAGTACCAGTCTCTTTGTACTTCAGTGCCATCACGAAGTTTATACAGCCTGTCAGACAGTTTCTTTTTGATGTAATCATCGGCAGTGTGGTCATACTGGCTTGCCCTGTAATTGTTCGGAACCTCTATGTACGTACCACCCGTGGCCTTGAATTTCCTTTCTACCGCAGTCTGGAATCCAGAAGGGCATCTGTTCTTTATGGACTTGCCAAAACGCTTTTTCCTATTGAACTTGCCTTTACTGTTAACAGTAGTTTCTTTTGTGCGCCTCATGAGCCTGCTCGCATTTTTAGGTTCAGTCACAAACGTATCTCCAAGACTTCGTAAGTGGTTGGCATCTTCGTTTATTGCAAGCTGCCTGTTGACCGCGTTGATACGGCATAATTCAGAGTGCTTGGCTTTTAGCTGCTTATAATGATTAGAGTATTTCCATATTTTACGGCCTTTCTTCATCGTGCCATCATCATTATAGTTCTGAGGATTCGTAGCCCGCCTTGACCTGTCCATGGCGCGGTAAAGAAGTCGTTCCTTTCTTTCGGATGTCTGGATACTGTTACCACGCTCCGAAAGATTCTTTAAGCCAACCTCGGTATCTGATGTATATGCAACCGTCTGCGTTCCGATATCAGCGCCTATCGTGCCCTTGCCGTATATGTGACGGGGATTGCCATGCTTGTCATATTTGGGCATCGCTTTCCCTTCGATGGTCAGATGAAGATATAGTCTGTACTTGCCTCTTATCAGCTTAGGCACGAGAGTAGCATAGCATGGTCTGTATGTATCTATGCAGCAGGCATCTTCGATAAGTGTATTAATAGCTTTATTATCTATGTTCTCTGGTTCGGCAAGATAAGATAAAACAGCATCTACTTCATCTTGTTGAAATCTGTCATCTGCCTGTATTCCAAACATAGTTTTACCAAGCCTGAATTGCAGTTTATTGTCCTTAACAGACATTGAGATGCCACGGTTTATCTGTTTTGCCCTGATGCATGGCAAATCTCCGTATTTAGAAAAATGAATAATGCCGCCATCACCATAAAGACATTTTTCCATCCCGTTCCAGATATCTTCGGCTTTAGTAAGAGCAAAAACAGCATCTATGCCATATTTCTTGCCTATGGGTATCATGGATCTTCTGCAATAATCCCATGTGATATTGTAGGATATCTGCATTTCGTTGAGCTGCTTTGCCAAAGCCTTACGTTTATCTTTGTCTTGAGTATCCCCATATAATTTAAGCAATTTGCGGTATCTCTTGGTACGTAAAAGCTGGTCATAATTCTTTCTCATAAGCCCGACAAGTTCATTCCCGGCCTTGCGTATCCTGTCTGACAGAGCCACGACTTTTAACACATCAGAATACGGCATATCGGTTTCGACAGCCAGGATGTGCCTGTCAGAAAGTTTATGAAACTGCTTCAAGATTTTCTTGTATTCTTCATCAGTCATGATTTTTCTGTTCCTCGATATATCTCTTAACTGTAGCTTCGCTTATATGTCCTGCCGTTGATACAAAATATCCCCTTGACCATAATACCCCACGACGGGAGTAAAACTGCTTCAGCTCTGGATACGCCTTAAGCATCTCAATAGCACTGATGCTTTTAAGCGTCCTTGCTATATCACAGGGAGCAACCGTCTGCGGGCAATCCACGAATATATGTATATGGTCTGGCATCACTTCCAATGCTTTGATTTCATATCCGTATTGATTGCAGATGTCAGCAAGGATGTTTTTTAGTTTATCGTCAGCGCCTTTCTGCAATACAGTGAATCTGAACTCAGGGCACCAGATGATATGATACTGCGTCAGATATTTACAATGCGAAGCACTATGATATTGTTCCTCGCTCATTGTCTTTTTCACCTAATTGATATTTTTCCTGAATCCCTCTGCGCATCAGGTCAAGGAATGTAATGGTTTTACCTTCCTCGACAGAATAGATGCGTGCAAGGTTCTCAAGCTGGGTCTTCCATTCAGAAGGAATAGAAATATTGATTTGTACATTATTGCTTTTAGAACGTGCCATTATTTATAATACCTCCATGCTTTCGTCATGATGTGCTGTTATTGTAAAAAGTATTGCCTTATATGATTCACACATGTTTATATCCTCATAAGCTGAAACTTTTATTAATTTATACATAGATTATATATTAAATCTATGTATATGACAAGTAGCAAAAATGTAATTTTACATAGAAAAGCGGCTTTCATCATACCACCCATTATTTGATTATTATTCATATCAATCTCCCTTTTTTGAAGTCAACTCCACCTTAGCAACATTTTATTACTTTTTTATAAACTGGTCAGTCTTGTGCGCACAAAACAATCAAAGAATTGCTAAATACAAACTATCGGAGATAAAAGAAAAAGCCCTGACATAAGTCAGGACTCAAAGTACAGATTATTCACCAACATAAGGTAAAACACTTATTTATCGTTTTATCTGGAACAAAATCGTTAATTTAATTTGAAAAACTGCGTTATTTTGTGGCTATTTTTAATTATCATATGCAACTGTCAATTATATTTTCTGAAACTTTCACGTATAAATGTGTCTTGTGTGAATTAACATTATCTTCCTATTATGGAAAAGTTAATAGTGTTTCCTATACTACATTTTATATGTTTTTAGTGAATTAATTTAGCTGCAATGTATCCTTCGTGTACAGCATCAAAAATTTGACGTACACGTTTAGCATCACCAACATTAAATACTTGCATATCTGTTTCTTCTTCTAACTTTGTATAGATAGAGTTATCTGGAACAAAACCTGCTGCAATAACTACATTATCACAAGCTACATTTTGTTCATTACCATAACGGTCTGTTAAGACAATAGTATGATCCCCTACTTCAATTAATCTTAAACCTGTTTTAATTTCAATATCTGTTTGAGAGATTGCAATTGAGTATGCTTGGCATGCATTCGACTTTTGTGCTAAGAAATGATCAGTCATTTCTACAATGATTACTTTTTTACCTTCAGCTTTTAATTCCAGTGCTGTTTCTGCACCAGTGATACCTCCACCAATAACAACAACTGTATTACCATCAACTTTTTCTCCACCTAAATAATCCATTGCATTCACTACCATTTGACTATCAATATTTATGGCTTTAATTTTTCTAGAAACACCACCAGTGGCAGCAATACATACATCATAATTACCTGCAACGATTTCTTCATATGTTGCTTCTTTATTAATAACTGTAATATTCTTATGTGCGTCAATATGATCTTTATAATATGAAATTAAACGGCGAATATTCTTTTTGTTTTCTGGTTTTGCTGCTTCAATCATCGCACCACCAAATTCGCGTTTTTCATAAATTGTTACTTTATGACCATTATTTGCAGCTGTTAAAGCAGCTTCACATCCAGCTGGTCCTGCACCAATAACAACAACATTTCTTGGATTAGTTGTATTAATTGTTTCTCTTTCAAATTTATATAAACCTGGATTAACTGTACAATGAATAGCTGTATGATTTAATAAACCTCTATCTAAGCAGCCAATTAAGCAGTTAATACATGGTTTAATTTCACTTGCTTGACCATACTCAGCTTTAATAGCCCAATGTGGATCTGCTAATTGAGAACGACCTAAAGCAACAAATTCACCGCAACCATTTTTCAACAATTCTTCTGCTTCATCAGGTGTAAAAATATTATGACCTACAAAGACTGGAATATTAACTGCATCAGCAATTTTTTTACAGTCAGCAGCATTGAAACAGTTAGGCATTAAGAATTCCATTGCAGCAGTTGCATGAGTACCAGCCATAACGTTGATATAAGATACTCCTTCTTTTTCTAATGCTTTCGCAACTTCTATTGTTTCATCTAATGTGATTCCTTCTGGTTCCCAGTCAACTGTACTTAATTTAACACCAATTGGGAAATCAGGACCACATTTTTTCTTCATATCTCTTACCATTTCAATTAATAAACGCATACGATTATGTAATGATCCACCATACATATCTGTTCTATGATTATCATGTGGTGATAAGAAGTTTGTTGGAATACATCCAGCTGCACCATGAATTTCTACAACATCAAAACCTGCATGTTTACATCTTAATGCAGCATCACCAAATTTTGAAACTAAGTCATGAATTTCATCTACAGATAATTCTCTTGGTAATTTAGCACCTGCTTCATACCATGGTTCAAAAGTGATTGGAGATGCACCGATAACGTCTGCACTACCAACGAAACCAGCATCACGGCCTGGATGAGCTAACTGCATACCAGCTGCAGCACCATGCATTTTTAATGCATCAGCTAACTGTGATAAACCTGCAATGAATTCATCACCATCAGCACGCAAACCACAAGATGTCATTGGAACAGGAGTTGCGTTATCCATAAAAATTAAGCCAGCACCACCTTCAGCCGCGTCAACATATGCTTGAATCTGTCGTGAACTTACTGAACCATCAGGATTTCCTAAATAAGTTCCCATTGAATTACGAACAATTCTGTTTTTAAGCACAACATTACCAATTTTTCCTTTTTTAAATAAATTAGGATAATATTTGTTTTCCATATTATTCTCCTCCATTTTATTTTATCTAGATTAAATTATGATATAATCCTCATAAGAATAAAATCACATGAAAAAACAAAAAAGTTGCTTAAGCAACAAAAACAGAAAGAAAGTTGCAAAATATATGAAAGAAGATTTACGTGTTATCAAAACTAAAGAAAATATAAAAAAGAGTATGCTTCATCTCCTTAAAAAATATGCATTTAAAGATATTACTATATCCATGCTGGTAGATGAATGTCGAATTAATAAAACAACATTCTATCGTCATTATTCAGATAAATATGACTTAATTGAAAAGATTTCTAAAGATTATATATCCTTATTTAGTAAAGCCAGTTCAAACTTTGTAAATGGTATCAATGTACATAATATTGATTGTTTAATTCAATTCTTTGATGATAATAAAGATGAACTTTTAATTTTAGAATCAAAAATACTACCCATTAATATATTTGAAGATATGCATGCTATCATGACATTAGACCTTTGCACATATTTCAAAAAATCTATTAATCAGGATGATTTAATTAAACTATATGCATCTCTTATTTCAAATAATATCTTAACAACCATTAAATGGTACCATAAAAACTATTTAAATTTTGAAAGAAATCAGATTATTCAAATTGTTTTACAAACCGTTGAAACAGGACTTGAACAATCAATCACTGCTATCATGAAGGGCCAAAAAAAACTCTAACATTTTTATAAAATATGTTAAAGGCTATATCTTCTTCTATTTCAGTGGGTGAAACAGGACTTGTATGTAAACAAAAATCCACTACTAATTCGTTTTTACTTTAGATGATTTGTCAAATTAAGTGCAACACCTACAATGAGTTACCCAGTAATTCTTCTTTAGGTGTTTTATATTTTATGCATTTACGTGGCCTGTTATTCATTAAATTCAGATTCTTTTTCAGTTCCTCCGGGTCCACTTCGGATAGATCCATCCCTTTAGGATAAAACTCCCGCAGTAATCCGTTCGTATTCTCATTGGTTCCTTTTTGCCAGGCACAGTAGGGATCACAGAAATAGGTTTTGCACCCTAATGCTGCTTCGATCTTTTCATACTCCGCGAATTCTTTTCCTCTGTCGAAGGTTATCGTTTTTACCAGTTCCGATGGAAGCTTTCCGAGAGCCTCTATGATTGCCGGTGTTACATTCTTGGCCGTTCTGTCTTCTACAGGGATTGCTATATAGAATCGGGATTTCCTTTCTGCCAGTGTGACAAAGCAATATCTGCTCTTGCGCGTATGACCGTTTCTGCCTGATTCTACGGTGTCACCTTCCCAATGCCCGAGCTCTTGTCGTTTGTATACATCTTTTGGCCTATTTTTGATTGTCCTTCCGCCATCGTTAAATTTCCCACGCGTTTCTGCCGGTCTTTTAAACCTGCCTTTTCTGCGCAGGTGCTCCATCTTGATTTTAGGAATGACGCCTCTGTGTATCATGCGGTAAACTGTAGCTGTTGAAGGGGTCTTTATCTTTTCCATCTTTGCCCTGTTCACCAGCTGTTCCGGAGACCAGTGGTTTTCGATCTTCTCTTTGATATAATGGATCTCCTGTTCCTGATATCTGGCTGGGCGATGGCATCTGGTCCTTCTTTCTTCATATTTTTCCTGGGCTTTTACAGGAAAATATCGATCATGCTCTTTGAAATTGCTCCAGGCACGGTATGAATTTCTTTTTATCTCTCGGGAAATGGTGGAAGGACTTCTATGAAGTGCCTTTGCAATCCCGCGTATACTCATGCCCAGAGTGAGAAATTGATAGATACAGGAACGCTCATTTATGTTAATATGGTTATAGTTCATAGGCTTATCTCCATTCTATGTTTTTTTTGGTCACTCACATAGTAGCATAGATAATTCCTATGAACTTTTCATATGTTGCACTTGTTATGATAATTTATCTTTATATAAAACAAGCAATAAAAGAAAACCAATCATAAAAGGATTAACAAAATAGTTAATCCTTTTATGATTTTCTATTTGCGTTTCGCCTTCGTTAGTAAACTGCTTTTTAGAGCTCAGCAGTATAGTAATCAACATAAAATTACTTAACTATTTTGTATATATATTAATTTACTCTAAAAGAAAAAAGACCACGATAGATTAAATCTTCGAGGTCTTCTTAGTTCTTGTATCGTTGAGTATTATTCACCAACGTATGGTAATAAAGCCATCTGTCTAGCTCTCTTGATAGCTCTAGCTAACTGTCTCTGATACTTAGCTGAAGTACCAGTTACACGTCTAGGGATGATCTTACCATTAGCTGATACGAATCTCTTTAATAATTCTACATCTTTGTAATCGATGTATTCGATTTTATTCTTAGTGAAATAGCAGACTTTCTTTCTGCCCATTCTCTGTCTTCTGAATGCCATAGTCTTTTCCTCCTATTTAAAATTGAATGTCGTCATCCATGATATCATATGCATTAACATCATCACCAAAGTCTTTATCTAAATCGACCTGTGTTGAATTTGTATCATAGAAATTGTTTTGACGATTTGTATTGTTGGACTGATTATTGAATGTATTTTGTTGGTTTGAATAGTTATTCTGTTGATTACCAAATGCATTCTGATTGTTGTAAGAGTTGTTGTTATTGTAAGAAGACTGGTTGTTATAGCTTCCCTGTGGTCTAGCTTCTGCTTCTCGACGTGATTCGAGGAACTTTACACTATTGCACATCACTTCAACAACATAGACTTTCTGTCCCTGGTTGTTTGTGTAATTTCTTGAACGAAGTGAACCATCAACACCTACAAGTGAGCCCTTATGACAATACTGAGCTGTGCTTTCTGCAGCTTTATTCCATACAACACATGGAATGAAGTCAGCAGACTGACCATCTTGAGTTGTGAATCCACGATCTAAAGCCAATGTGAAGCTTGTAACAGCAGTGCCATTACCTGTTCTTCTTAGCTCAGGATCTCTGGTCATACGACCAACTAGGACAACACGATTAATCATTTAGTGCACCTTCTTATTTTTCGTCACGACGTAAAGTTAAGTGACGTAAAACATTAGCGTTAATACGTGATAAACGTTCGAATTCAGCAATATCATCAGTGTTAGTATGAGTATCGATAACTACATAGTAACCCTTCTTGTAATCCTGAATTTCATAAGCTAATTCACGCATACCCATTTCTTCAGATACGTTGTCAATGACACCGCCATTTGAAGTGAGGACACCTTTTAAATCTTCAAGAGTCTTGTTTCTCACATTCTCTTCTAAATCAGGTTTGAAGATCATCATAATTTCGTACTTATTCATTCTTTTTACCTCCTTTGGTCTAAACGGTTCCTTAACGGAACAGGGCAAGCCACAACTTGCTTTGACATCATATCACGATGTACTATAAAAAGCAATCACAAATCCAAAAAGTGACCGAAATATCATAAAAATCAACCATACTTACAGCAATATCACTTAGCACATTAAAAGCCATGATTATCAGATGCATTACCTGGAAAACTTATATTTATTACACCGCATACGCGGGAAAGACCGAAATCTTCAACAGTCCAATTATATGTGATCAGGATCACCCCCGCATACGCGGGAAAGACCTAACCTATTGTCTGAGGGATGCTATAATGATAGGATCACCCCCGCATACGCGGGAAAGACTTTCACGATTCAACGCCGGAGAGGACAAGCTTAGGATCACCCCCGCATACGCGGGAAAGACTTACTAAATATAACCATAAATTTAACTACATAAGGATCACCCCCGCATACGCGGGAAAGACGCAGCGTCACATCGTCCCATGTCTCTACCTTCAGGATCACCCCCGCATACGCGGGAAAGACGTCATCGGTGTTATCGGTGCGCTAGTTGCTGCAGAATCACCCCCGCATACGCGGGAAAGACTAATTTTTCGTATATTGTGGTATTGTGGTGGTGGGATCACCCCCGCATACGCGGGAAAGACTTGTCAAGTACCATTTGACAAAAAAGTTACATAGGATCACCCCCGCATACGCGGGAAAGACTCGGCATCGCCGTTTTTAAAAGCTTCCTTGAAAGGATCACCCCCGCATACGCGGGAAAGACCTATTCAGTCCACTCTTGAGCACGATTGCGGCAGGATCACCCCCGCATACGCGGGAAAGACATGCAGAATTAGAAGACGAAGAGTGGGACGACGGGATCACCCCCGCATACGCGGGAAAGACTCAATCTCGATTTCGGGGATTGTGTCAGCGTCAGGATCACCCCCGCATACGCGGGAAAGACCTAACGAAGGATTCAGAAATGGAGTCATCGGCAGGATCACCCCCGCATACGCGGGAAAGACTCCTTACAGCTGACACGTCAATTGCCTTGAGCGGGATCACCCCCGCATACGCGGGAAAGACCCTCCTTTAGTTTAAGTTTAAATTATTTAATTGGGATCACCCCCGCATACGCGGGAAAGACTTCATCCATTGAAATTAAGAACGAATTATAAAAGGATCACCCCCGCATACGCGGGAAAGACACGATTTCAGCGTTGATAGGACCCCATACAGCAGGATCACCCCCGCATACGCGGGAAAGACTCGTCAACGGTGGTTCCCGTTTTTGACAGTTCAGGATCACCCCCGCATACGCGGGAAAGACTCTTACATATGTGTCGATGAATGCAGGGCCTAAGGATCACCCCCGCATACGCGGGAAAGACGCAAAGACGACAAGCATGACCGTTTTGACGGCAGGATCACCCCCGCATACGCGGGAAAGACTATTCTTAAAACATATTCTGATGATTATTTTTAGGATCACCCCCGCATACGCGGGAAAGACTCTAGTCCTGCCACTAGTACAGTCAAGAAGCAAGGATCACCCCCGCATACGCGGGAAAGACTTGAAACAACAGAAACAATCAAAGCAATGCTGAGGATCACCCCCGCATACGCGGGAAAGACTAATTTGTTTCTCCAATATTCAAAGTGTTGGCAGGATCACCCCCGCATACGCGGGAAAGACACGTTCTCGCACAACTTTTATGATAAAGTCTGGGGATCACCCCCGCATACGCGGGAAAGACTGCCATTGTGCTTTGAAATATCAATACCGTACAGGATCACCCCCGCATACGCGGGAAAGACGTCGGAAGGATTAAAGCCACATCATCATCAGTAGGATCACCCCCGCATACGCGGGAAAGACTCAGCGTCATTGTCAATCTTGAGGTCAGGCATAGGATCACCCCCGCATACGCGGGAAAGACGATTTATACCCAACATTTCCAATGAAAAAGGTAGGATCACCCCCGCATACGCGGGAAAGACCTTGCTTCTTAACTTAGACTCTTCATATGTATAGGATCACCCCCGCATACGCGGGAAAGACGCAACCTCAGTAGAGATGATATCCTTTTGTTGGGGATCACCCCCGCATACGCGGGAAAGACAGGTTCACAGAATCGTAATTCCTGATTGCATCAGGATCACCCCCGCATACGCGGGAAAGACTGTAGTTTATTGCGGCAAGTTCATCCTTGATCAGGATCACCCCCGCATACGCGGGAAAGACCATGTTATTCTCCTCCTGTTAATAGCATGTATAGGATCACCCCCGCATACGCGGGAAAGACGAAGCAAAAAACTCACAGGCCTAGCGGATGCGAGGATCACCCCCGCATACGCGGGAAAGACGCGATGACCTCATTGCCGAGGCCAGTGTGCTTAGGATCACCCCCGCATACGCGGGAAAGACCTTCCGACAAGTACGTCATGGATGACCGTCTCAGGATCACCCCCGCATACGCGGGAAAGACCAACATTCGCATTGCACACCAATGCAACTATAGGGATCACCCCCGCATACGCGGGAAAGACTTGACAGTGCTGTGAATACTCCCTTGAGCACCGGGATCACCCCCGCATACGCGGGAAAGACGAGTTCACGAATGTGACAGTCGAGGACTATTCGGGATCACCCCCGCATACGCGGGAAAGACAGTTACGATCCCTAATAATATCAACACTTTAATTCTAGAATTTAAGATGTTTTATTCACTTTATATTTCAGTCTTATTAATCGCCTATTTTCTATACTTGCGTGCATTATGATGTTTAGATGCATTGCTAAATCCAAGTTTTATTTTTTCAACGTGATTGCTATAGTCTTCTTTTAAGACAATTAATGGTATGCCTTCACAATCTATAACTTCTCGTTGAGAGTTTATTGTTTCAAATGTGTATCCTGTCTCATTTCTATACGTATAGCTTATTGTTGCTTCACCAGATTTAACATTATCTTTTACTCTTTTCCAAAGCTCTTCTCTTACACGGGTATTAAAATTACCTACAAATACCCCTGTAGCAATTTCTTGCATCCATTTTGTTAAATCTCCACGTAGTGATGGAGGAACGCTCTTTAATGTAATAACAGTAAATGGCATACTATATATCCTCTTTATAACTTACACCATGTTTTACTAGAATATCTTTATCATCCCATAAACTTATTGAATCAATTTCAATTTTTTCTTGCTCTTCAACTTCTAGTAATTCTTGTAAATCCTTAACTATTTTTTCCATAATATTTGTTGAAGCAAATATATCTCTGATTTCTCTTCTTGTTATACTGCCAATATCATCATCTTTGCCATGATCAGATGCAATTTTAAAAGCAAGTGGAATTGAAATGTCTGCTTTATACAAATCAGCAATGTCATATACAAATGATAGATCATGACCAGTATGTACGAAACCTAAACCTGGAGAAATCCCAAGAGCCACGATAATACTATAGACTAAACCATATAAAGATACATTAGCAGCTGATAATGCTTGGTTAACTGGCGTTCCATCTTGGTAGTCATCAACATCATATTCTCTACCAGACCATTCAACACCATATTTCTTAGCATTTTCACGATAGACCTTTCGTACTCTAGCACCTTCTCTTCCTCGCAGTTGCTGCATTGTTAGATGAGAAACATCCTCATTTGCAAATCTCATTTGATACATTTTTCTAGAAACTTGCAAACGAGATCTTGTATTTGTGACTAGTTTTGCTTGTTTTTCTAGTAATTTTGTGGAGTGCGCTAAAGCTCTCCCATGAGCATATTGTCGTATTCCTCTTTCACCAACCCATACCATACTAGTACCTGTATCTCCAATTAGCTCAACAGCTCTATGGCTTATATCTGTTCCAGGTCCTAAGAGAAGCACACCAATTATTGCTACAGGTATTCTGATTACGCCTCTATAATCGCTGACTGTAATTGAACTATCAATCCTATTAATTTTAGCATGCTCAACATAGATAAAGGTTACACGATCTCCTATCTTAGGTAATTCTTTTAAATCCGTTTTCTTTGCCCCATAATTCATTGTCTTAATCTTCCATTCGAATTAAAGTCAACATTCCAAATCCATAAGCTTTCTTCTTTCCAATGCCTTTCGTCAAAGCAATCCTTATTTTTTCTACGTCTGTGATAGTTAGTATTCCTTCATAAACAACGCTTGCTAAGCGTATTCCTTTTTGTTCTTTCTTTCGAAAAGTTTCAAATCCTCTATTGACTATTTCACATTCGTTTAACTGAAACCCATTCGCTTCTGCTCTCTTACGTAAATATTCCATCTGATGTTCTACGGTTATATGTGGTTTTACAATTCCTCTTCCACCTTCTGGATTCAAAACAGCCACCACAGGATTTAACTTAACTCTAAATCGATATGCCTTACCTTCTTCTAACGAATCTAGATATTTATCATATGATTTACATCTTGCAGTTCCTTTCACACCATACTTTTCAAGCCGTGAAAGATCTGGCTCATTCTCACTAACTAATAGTAAATAATTTTTATTATTTAAAGTATCAATACGCCATAGTTTTCTACTTCTAATCTCTTTGTCAAATTCATCAGGAAAGCTTTGTTCTACCCAATTATGAAAAGCTCCTAAGTGTGTTAAATCTTTAATCTTTCTTCTATTCACACTATCTATCTCTACTCTAGAAATATACATGTCATTCACCCACACTTTCAAATGCATCATGCTCAGTAGAATTTAAATCTTTAAATGACGGATTGAGAATTTTTAATTCTGTTTCATAACGAAAGTTATATTTTCTTTCCTTATAGGAAAAAGAAGAAACAACATCTTTTTTTAGTTTCTTTATAGGACCATTGCTTATCAAAGTACTATCAGCATAAACTTCTAGTTCTTTTAATTCATGAATATATCTTTTCTTATACCAAAATGCTGCCTGCCAATCACATTTCTTCAAACTTTCAATTGGTTCATCATCTACAATACCAATTATAAAATCGTAAGGTAATGGTGCAGATCTTCGCCCCATAAAAGGCTGGAAATAAGGATATCTAAGAGCTTCATATATTTCCTCAATCATCTTGTCATCTTTATGGGCTATTGCTACTACAAAAACAGCATCCTCAAGATAATAACGATTAGTAACGTAATTTCTTTCAAAATTACCATTATCCTTATTTTTTCTAGCAATTTGGAAGTCTTTTATTAAGTTTCCTCTTTGATCCACTCTCACTGCAAATTGGATCTCGTTTAGTTTTCGAATCTTATCGTCCTCATTTCTACGATATCCTAAACAGGCCGCCAGCATTCCAATAACTGCACTCTTTGAAGGATGTAAGTCCGTATGTCTATTTTCAAAATGGGATGAAGTACCCCATGACTGTAACGGGCCAGAAAACTTCAGTAAGATTGTTTTCATTTAAACCACCCTACCTATCATAATAATTCTTCTAGTTTCTTTCCTAGATCCTCTGTTAAATTCTTTAATGAAGCCTCTTCCTCACCAATATCTTTCAAAGCATTATCTTCATTGGTATTGATATACATACTTATTAGTGGTTCTTCTACAAACTTATCAACTTTTTTAAATTCGTTGCTTAGTCTTTCTATCGACTTATCAAGATATCCTCCCTGTGTTCTGACAGGTTTTTCAAATGCACTTACAAGATTAACAGGTCTATCTTTTCTTAGTGAAATAATCAATGCGTTTGGAAGTGTCTGATTTGCAAATGTATTAATTTTTCCTGTAGGTAATGAATTTGAAAATGCCTCAACGAATAGTTTTATTGCATTTATTGTTGCTTCTTTGCTTTCTAACTGCTTCAACAGTTCATGAATTGCTACATTCCCATATCTATATAACACTGAAGAATTAAATTCTATTGTACCAAGCATGCCTGCCCCAGCATTATCCTCCTTAGATAGATCATCTAAAGCAGTAAAATAATCGAACTCATTTTGAACTGCATGTGTTGAAATTGCATGAGCAATTTGTGCAGATGCGTCTTCGTTAAGCGAAGGGTCGTCAGCTACCATTCTACCAAATAATGAAATATCTACAGATGGATTTTCATTCAAGCATTGTTGTAAAGTCTTCTTATCAGATTGCCCTTGAATAGCTGCTTCTGCTAAGGCATTTGCTTGAGCATCTCCTAAAAAGAATAATGCTTTTGCCTGATGATCTTTTATAGAAATACCTGCCTTTTTCAAAGTATTTTCTGCTAATTCAATGGCTTCTTCTGTTTTATCAGGAGATTTCTCAGCAATCTTTGATGCAACATATTCAACGATATTTTTAGTTCTTACACCCACATTTGCATTTTCTCCATGTTCATTAAAATAATCCCTCATAGCTTTCTTCCAAGCTTGAGAGCTTACCCTTGCACGTGTTACTCCACCATATTGAGCTGTTTTTGGACTACCTGTATCATCCCTATTGACATTAGAAGGTGGTAATATCTGAATTGCATGTATATCTAGAAATAAATTGTTTTTATTCATCATTTTCATCGTCTCCTTTATAACTATATCTGTAATACTCTCTTGCCCAACTTAATCTTATTTTTTCTCGATTTCCTCTTAAAAATTGATAAAGATCTTCTGCTAGTTTAGCGTAATCCACTTGTACATTACTTTTAGATTTTAATAATCTGATCATATGTCTTAAATGATTGGACAGCTCTTCAAATGTTGATGAGGTAATCATAGCATTGAATCTTCTATCTACAGCTATCGAGTCATCACCAATTCTTAATGATTTTAAGGAATGACCTATATTATTAAATCTATCTTCTTGATTAGCTAATATACTTTTAGAATTACCTTGTTGATGAATAGCATATAGCTGTAATGTTGTTATTATAGCTTGTTCTTCTTTACTCAAATGCCCATCAGTTCCTAGAAATGATTCAGGCAAATATTCAAACAAAAGCGGCCAGATATCAATTGTTCTAATAATTGATTTTCCTATAGAATTTCTTAGCTTGGCTAGCATTGCCTTTCCTGATGAAGTTTCAAGGGTGCTAGCTAATTTCACTAATATCTTTTGCGTTATATTATAGATTTCATTTTGTTGGCTCTCCATCATACCTCTCCTATCTCTTTATTTAATCTTTGTATAAAGCTATTATAAGCTGTTGCTATATTTTTTATACCTCCTTTTGTCTCAATACCAATGTAATCACGGCTGTTTGCAGATTCTAAATCATGTTTAGCTTGATCAACAGTAATGGACTTCAATATTTTTCTCCATTCAATAATCTTTTTATCCTTACTATCACTCATAGAGATAGAACTGATCCAGTCTTTAAAAGGCTGATCAATTTTAAAATAGAGTTCCGATTTCTTTTTTTCTATAAAATCAGAAGATTGAATATTTCGGATTTCCTTAATATCATTAACGAATCTATAGTAAATTTGCTCCACTACATACTTTGTTTTATCTACTTCATCATTGATGATTATTACCCAACCATTTTCTTGTAAATCAGTTAAAACATAATCATCTATTAGTAATTTATCAATTATTTCATCAACAGGCACCCATGATGTTGCATTATTATCAGATTCCATTGATACTGCACAGACTTTAATATTTCTGTTTTCAATAAAATCATTTTCTTTTAAGAAAGCTAACCAATCCATAATTTCAGGATTATGACTTTGGTCTTTATTTTTCTTATTGTGGTAATCTGTAAGTAAACCAAAAGATCTCCATAAAGCAGAACTAGCTTGGTGTTTTTTAGGGGTAAATTTACCTTTATTTTCTCCCAATTTATTATATTTCCACAAAGTCATTGGTTCTAGAAACTGATCTTGATGGTTAATTTCAGGTAACTTAACTATTTCGCAAATAAAGCTGTTACCCACATCCATTTGGGGATTGATATATATTGCCCTACTCCATGCTGTATATAGTTCCGCCAAATTATCAGGCTGATGTCCTCTTAGAAGACTACGAACAAGTTCACCACTTGATGCTTCCCAGCAAGGTTTTTGTGTAAAGGAAATACCGCTATTATCATCAGAAAAAACTATTGTATTCAACATTAGAGTTTCAAAAAGATTTTTCCCTTTAAAATACACTCCACCAATATCATATAACCATCCTTTAGAGGATTTATACTTTCCTATATCAAAAGCTGATTTATCCCCTGTCCCTGTGTAACTTTGAAAACATATGAGCCAACGAACTATTTGATCTTCATTTAAGACATCCTTATTATTCTTTTGCTCATTTTTAGGTGAAAATAAAGCTTTTTTATTCTCACTTTCAGTAATAAGTCTGTTGAAATTCTTGCCATATATAGTTGTTGGCTTACCTTTTTTTACTTTATTAGTTATAAAATCATCTTTTGTAACTTGGAAAAAAGGGAACTTATCATCAAACAGATAAAATCGATCTCTCCATTTCTCTAAATAATCTCCAATCACTGATGAATATTTGCCTTGTTTCCAGATATCAAGCCATGTTTGCATTAGATTTTCCTTATACTCATCTAGCTCCTCATCTTCTAGATCCATTTCATTAATCGGCTTATACCTTTCATCTAATTCAATAAAATCATAAGGATTCCCTTCAGCATCTAGTCTTGAAAAAACTGTCTGTACTACGGCTAATAAAACTCTGAGTACAGCAAAATCTTGTGTTTCAGTATCTCCAGCTAAATCAGCATACTTATGTGCATTCTCAAAAACATCTTTTAAAGAAACCTTTTCACTATTCCCTTTTTCATTAACAACCACAGATATCCATTTTTCATCCAACAAATTGTATCTTCCCAAATCATTTCACCCTCTCGCATTGTATTCCATATGTTTTATTATAAGTTAATTTAAATCCATTGAGAATAAATTGATTGTTATCATCAAAAATAATACCTAAAGCACCCTTTAACCAGCTCGATTCTTGCCAACATGCTAATTTATTCAAGTTATATTTTTCTAATTCCTCTATCGTTCTAGTAATATTGTAAGGTTGTGTAAGTGCTCGAGGAAGTATCAAAGTTTGCTTTGCGATTTCCTTAGCTATTCTCTCATCTTCCAACAAATCACAAGATATCTCTTCTTGTTTTGAGAATATGCGGTATCCATCTTCACATTGTTTCAATGCGATAATTTCAATTGTTTCATCTGAATCACGAACTTGAGCATAAGCTTTTTCTTCAGTTTCAGAGGCTGAACTATTATGTAACCAGCCAATCAAAGAAGATTTTTTAGATAATCTATCCTTAAGTATTGGATTTCCAATTCTATAGTTAAGAGCTTTCTTTTTTTGATTATTTATAAAGTTTTGATGTTGTTCTTCATAGTTCTCATATTTTACCTTCCTTTCATCATCATAGCGTGGTTCCTCTGTCCCATAAACAGCTTGCACAAGATGAGATATGTCATTTGGTATTCGTATTTCATTTGGAAGATAAGCTTGAGTTTTAGCAAGAAGATATCCACCATAAACACGTATTGATCCTTCGTCAAAATCAAGATTCTCGTTTGTCCCAATAATAAATACTTCTGGATTCTGCCATTTTTTTGGTCTTTCAATATTATGTCTATGAAGTCTACCTATTCGCTGTATCAATAAATCTATTGGTGCTAAGTCTGTAAACAAAACATCGAAATCTATATCTAAGGATTGCTCAATAACTTGTGTTCCAATAATGATACGACGCTTTGGTCTATTTCCATTTTTACCTATTTCTCGAAGTAATTCTTGCTCTTTTTCAACTCTTTCAGTCGCTATAAATCCTGAATGAAGAAGTTCTACTGCATCAACACCTAATTTTGTAATGAATTCTTCTGCCAACATTTGTGATTTCTTCACAGTATTGACAATAACACCAATTACCCCACCTTCTCGATAATATTCACATACATTAGCTACCAGCTCATCTTCTTCCATTCTGTTTATTTTGATAGTCTTGTTTTCTACCTTTTGAAAATCATCTATACATGTTGCAATAGAGCCATCAGTGTAAGTAATTAGTGGATACGCTTCAGTATCTAGATTGTCTTTTAGATGTTTTAGAACTTTTATATCAGTACCTAAACCACCAAGATAATTCTTAATTAAATCAATGCGTTTATCTTGTGGAAGAGTTGCTGACATAATTATAACTGGAACATGATAGGCGCCCATCCAGCGTATAGCCTCATAAAGATACTGACTCATATATGCATCATATGCATGAACTTCATCGATAATCACAACTTTTTTACTAAAGCCTAGATGTCTTAATGCAAGATGCTTTTGCTTTAGTGCTGTTAAAAGGAATTGGTCAACTGTACCTACAACAAAGTCATCTAAAACCGATGTTTTTCTTCCTGAAAACCACTCATTTACAACAATATTCCCTTTATCTTCTTCATCATATATTTCACTAGCAAGACTTCTAAACTCATCATTCAAATATGCTTTTCCATGTACTAATCTAAGCGAGAGAGTATTTTGTTCATCATCTTTGACGCTTTGCAGCCAATGCTTTATTCGTGGAAATATCCCGTTTGAAGTTGCTTGTGTTGGTAAGCCAAAAAAAATTCCGTTTCGACCAGTTTTCTCTGCCAAATACTCAGCAGCTATTAATGAAGCTTCTGTTTTTCCTACTCCCATTGGTGCTTCAACAATAAAGATTCCTGGTTCATTACAAATATTAATTACTTCTGCTAGTTTTAGTTGTATTTCTCTTGGACTAAAACTGAATCTTTTCATATAAATGGAAGCTATATCTAACGATTCATGAGGTTTCCATAGATTACTTGAATTCTCATATTTCCACATTTCATAAGCATATTCATTTCGTGATTCTTGATCTTCAATTCCATCTTCATCAATGCTTACTAAAGGAAAATAGTTTTCATTACTAGCAATCCAGTCAGCCATGATCAGAAGACCTGATAATATCACCTGCCCAATTTGATTGAAAGACGGCAAATCTTCAACATTGATAAAACCGGATTCTTTTAATGCCCATTGTAATATTCTGGATTGTAATTTACACCATTGTTGATGAGCTATATCGTTTTCTGACTCCTTTTCATAATAGTTGGATTTATAGTAGTTTTGATTATCCAATTCTATTGAACTATCTATAGGTTTACCATGATGGGCTCCCACAATAACAGAAAGGCTGTTATTAACTCCATATTTAGATAATAAAAATTCACCTGCAATACTATGATGCGTTTTTTCTCTTGAAGGTAATTCTATATTCGATATTCCTGGAAAAACGGATTCTATCTTTTCCCTTAACTCAAAATCTACATCATTACTATGTCCATAGCTTTTCATCAATTGGAAAGCAGGAGTTGCTTTTCCTATGTCATGAACTGCTGCTAGAAATAGTGCAACTTTCTTTGCCTTCTCCCTTTGCCGATCATTCATTGATCTAATAATTAAATCTTTTTGTCCATCTCCTAACCATTCATCCCATAAAAAATCCATCACGGCCATAGTATCAATTAAATGCTGCATCAGAGGTAACCAATAAAGTCCTGCATCGTCTTGTTTTTTCTTAGACCACAAACAATTAATTTTCTTTGTCATAACGTCATTCGCCTCCTGATAGCTTCTTTAATTATATGCCTATTCCAATGTTAAAAATACATAACTTCATTATAACTCAAATTTAGGTTGTATTATTAAGTGTAAAAAAAGGCATTCCGTTAAAGAATGCCTCAAATTCATCTATATAGTACTAGTATTAGTCAGCTAAATCTTCACCATTAGAAGCAATGACTTTCTTATACCAGTAGAATGAGTCTTTTCTATATCTATTTAATGTACCAACCTCTTCATCAGTTGTATCAACATAGATAAAGCCATATCTCTTTCTAATACCTTCATGTGTTGAAACTAAGTCAATTGCTGACCATGGGCAATAACCCATCATTTCAATACCGTCAGAAATAGCGAGTTTTAATTGTTCAATATGTGCTCTTAAGTAAGCAATACGATAGTTATCATGAACTTTACCATCTTCTGTTAGTGTGTCATATGCACCTAAACCATTTTCAGTAACGATCATTGGTAAATGATAACGAGAATACATTTCTCTCATATTAGCTCTAAAGCCAAGTGGGTCAATTTCCCAGCCAAATTCAGACTTTGTAAGATAAGGGTTGTTGAAGCCTTTATAATAACCTGCTTCTCCTCTTGCTGTTTGCTGGTCGGCACCTGGATTTAATACTTCATTCACATCAGCATGCTGCACTGTTGCTGTTGAATAATAGTTGAATCCTATGAAATCAGGATGTGCTGCTTTTAATGCTTCTTCGTCTCCTTCTCTAAATGTAGGTGTGGCATCATGTTCTTCAAGATAACGCCATACCAAGTTATTATAACGACCATAAACTGCCATATCTAAATAGAGCCAGTTTCTAATAGCGTTGAATTCCTGTGCTGCAAGAATATCTTCAGGCTTACAACTTGCTGGATAGACAAGCGAGATATTGGGAGCAGGACCAATCTTGTCTTCTGGGAACATTTTATGCAATAAGGCCATGGCTTTTGCCTGCGCTACCAACATATGGTGATTCTGCTGATATGTTTCCTTTACGATATTTTCGCATCCTTCTGGAATATGTAATGTACCAATTAATGGACCTACTAATGTTAACATATTCTGTTCATTAATAGTCAACCAGTATTTTACTTTAGAACCATAGTTTTCAAATAATACACGGGCATAGTTTTCAAACCATTCAACAGATTCAGGATTAGACCATGAACCTCTTTCATCCAATGCTGCTGGCATATCAAAATGGAACATTGTCACTAATGGTTCAATATGATGTTTTAAACAACAATCAATAACCTTGTGATAATGATCAATACCAGCTTGATTCACTTCACCAGTACCCTGAGGTAAGATTCTTGTCCAGGCAATCGAAAAACGATATACCTTAAAGCCCATTTCAGCCATTAAAGCGATATCTTCTTCATAACGATGATAGTGATCCGCACAAACATCTAATGATGCTGTACCAGCTGGTAATTCTTTAACATCCTGGCATGAAGGACCTTTACCATCTGCAAGATTAGCACCTTCTACCTGATAAGCGGATGTTGAAGCACCCCATAAGAAATTCTCTGGGAATTTTTTTAAATTCTGATCTAACATATTTTTCCTCCATATCTTCTATTATCATTTTACATGAAATATCTGATAGTTAGATTTATTTTCATTTTTGGAAACAACAATTATAAGTCTTGAGGTGTAGTAATTTTCTTATTGTCATAGTCGCCTAATACCACATAGACATCTTCATGCAGTGCTTCAACACAGCTTGCATCATCCGTAACGGTAAGATGATGTTCATTGACATAGTCATAGGCTTTTCGAATTAATGATGTCTTAAAGGCCTGAGGTGTCTGGGCGTTATAGAGTTCACTGCGCTTAAAGGTTTCAACAACTTTACCATCAACAACACGCTTAACTGTATCAATTGAAGGCACCATTGCCAGACATGCATCATGTTCTTCTAAGCTTTTACATAAGCGATCAAGTAAGTCCGACTTGATAAAGCAACGAGCACCATCATGAATCATGACATAGTCCTGATTAACAGCTTGTAAGCCATTAGTGACTGAATCCTGTCGCTCAGTACCACCTTCTACAAAGACAATCCGCGAGGATGCAATAATTTTTTCAAATTCGTCCTGTTCTTCTTTCTTTGTCACGACAATGATTTGTTTGCATCTTGGATCACTTAGAAAAACATGCATGGTCTTTTCATAGACTGTTTGACCATCAATGTTATAAAACATTTTGTTGTAGGAGAGGCCGGTACGTTTACCTGCTCCAGCACAGAGAATAATTGCACTATAGTTCATTATTTCACCTTATTTCTTTAAAGTGCCATCTTCATTAAAGGCAATCTTGAAGACGGATGAAGACTGGTTGACTTTATTGATAATACGTTTTTTTGTTGTTCCTTCAGCGATTGTTGGCTGATAGTTATTACGGTTTGTAACTGATGAGATTGATGCTGGAATGATTTTGATATTGTCGTTGTGTTCAAGCTTGTCATTCTTGAATGTAAAGGACTGCTGGAAAATCATCGTGTCTTTGTCAGCAGGGTTCTGATTGCCACCAAAACAGAAGTTACCAAGCGAATAAGCAATATAAGCATTCTTATACTTTTCTACACCCTGTACAACATGTGGATGATGCCCAATAACGAGGTTAGCCCCCTGATCAATTGCATAATGGGCTAAATCTTTCTGCATCTGTTCAACGGTATATTGGCGTTCAATTCCACCATGCTGGCTGACAATAATAAGATCAGCTCCATCTTTCTTTAATTTCTTAATACCTTTATCTATATAAGCCTTACTCTTATTGAATTTTGTTTGATTAAGACCTGAGAAATCAACACCAATATTCCCAATCTTCTTTCCCTTGACTTCGACTAATGAAACAGCATCATAGCTAGCATATGGCATCTTATTTTCTTTAAAAGTGTTGATGGTATCATCATAGCCTTCTTTGCCATAATCATAGGCATGATTATTCGCAAAGCTCACGGCATCAACACCACCATCTTGAATAATCTTGATATAGTCTTTGTCGGCTTTAAAGTTAAATGTCTTTGTCACAAGACTATTACTATTCGTTAATGTGCCTTCGAAGTTAACTAAAGTGTAATCATCTTTTGTAAAAGTGTCTTTGACATTTTTAAAGAAGTAAGCTGGTCCATACTGTTTATAATATGGAATCATACTTGTGCTATAGGATGCAGTAGCACCTTTACCAAGTGTGACATCACCTGTTGCACTGATTGTAATTGTTGTGTCTTTGGTTTCTTTTGTTTTTGTTTCCTTTTTGACTGCTGGTTTATTCACTTTCTTTGTAGCTGGTGTACTTGTGCAGCCTGCAAGCAAGAAAGCTGTTAAAAGTAATGCAAGTTTTTTCATATATTTCCTTCCCTTCTTTTATCATCTTACAAAAAAAAGATACCTATGACTAGGCATCTTATACATTAAATTTAAAGAACATGACATCGCCGTCTTTACCAACGTATGTCTTGCCTTCTTGTCTGATTTTACCAGCTTCTCTTAAAGCATTCTCACTCTTATATGTCATCATATCATCATAGGAATATGTTTCAGCACGAATAAAGCCTCTTTCAAAGTCCGTATGAATCTTACCAGCCATTTGTGGTGCTGTCATGCCATCAGTAAATGTCCAGGCACGACATTCATCAGGTCCAACAGTAAAGAATGTCTTGAGATTTAATAAATGATATGTTTCTCTAATCAGCTTATCCAAGCCACTTTCTTCAATGCCTAAGTCTTCCATGAAGATTGCACGGTCTTCTTCATCTAAGCCAGCTAATTCACTTTCAATCTTAGCACAGATTGGAATAACATCAGCACCTTCATTAGTCGCATATTCCTTAAGCTGTAAGTAGTATGGGTTGTCTTCTGGATTTTCAATATCTTCTTCACCCATATTAGCTACATAGATGATTGGCTTAATAGAAAGTAAATTATATTGGTTGACATAAACCATTTCATCTTTGTCGAATTCAAGTACACGGGCAGACTTACCTGCTTCGAGTGTTTCTTTGATTGGTGTCAGAACAGCCATTTCTTCCTGGGCATCCTTTTCACCAGATTTTGCTTTTCTCTCAAGCTTTTCAATACGTTTATCAACTGTTTCTAAATCCGCCATCACAAGTTCAAGATTAATAGTTTCGACATCACGAACAGGATCTACAGAACCATCTACATGGGTAATATCCTTATCTCTAAAACATCTCACGACTTCACAGATTGCATCTGTTTCACGAATATTCGCTAAGAACTTATTACCTAATCCTTCACCTCTACTTGCCCCTTTGACAAGACCGGCAATATCTGTAAATTCAAATGTTGTATGAATGACTTTCTTTGGATTAAAGAGTTTTGCGAGATCATCAAGACGATGATCAGGTACTTCTACAACACCTACATTTGGATCAATGGTAGCGAAGGGATAGTTTGCGGCTTCTACCTGTGAATTTGTGATTGCGTTAAATAATGTTGATTTACCTACATTAGGTAAACCTACGATACCAGCAGTTAATGCCATTTTTATTCACTCCTTTTATTCCCACTCATTCTATAATAAACCATACAAAAAAGCAAAGATTACTCTTCGCTTTGATGGACAACAACCTTCTTTAATTTCTTTTCAAATGTCTTCCTGCTAAACATAACAACTGCTCCGCATCCCTGACATTTAATTTTAATATCCGCACCCATACGAATGATTTCCCATTGATCGCTCTTATGACATGGATGTGGTTTTTTCATAACAACAATATCATGTAATCCGTATTCCATTATTGAACCCTTCTCTTATATGATAATAATGTATTTTTCATAAGCATGGCAATGGTCATCGGACCAACACCACCAGGTACTGGTGTAATAGCAGAAACTTTCTCTTTCACATCATCAAAATCTACATCACCACATAACTTGCCATTCTCATCACGATTCATCCCTACATCAAGAACAACAGCTCCTTCTTTGACATAATCAGCAGTAAAGAACTTCGCCTTACCAATTGCGGCAATAAGCACATCAGCGCGTGATGTCACTTCTTGAAGATTCTTTGTATGACTATGGGCAATCGTCACAGTCGCATTATGATGAAGCGCAAGTAATGCTACTGGCTTACCAACGATATTACTACGTCCCACAACAACAACTTCCTTGCCATCTAAGTCATATCCAATCTCTTCAAGCATGACCATCATGCCATATGGAGTACATGGAATAAAGCCTTCTTCATTTAAGAAGAGCTTAGCGATATTGGCTGGATGGAAGCCATCTACATCCTTCTCTGGTGCAATTGCTTTTAAAACTTTTTCTTCATCAATCGTCTTAGGTAATGGTAACTGTACAAGAATACCATCAACACCATCATCATGATTCAATTCATCAATAAGCTTTAATAATTCCTCTTCACTCAATGTTGCATCTTTATTGATGCGTAAGCTTTCCATACCGACATAGGCACAGGCTTTCTCTTTATTACGTACATATACCTGACTTGCTGGATTGTCCCCCACAAGAATCACAGCGAGCTTAGGCACTCTCTTACCTGTATTTCTGATTTCTTCAATCTCAGCCTTAATAGCATCTTTTGTTTTTTTAGAGATTTCTTTTCCGTTTATTAATTTCATATCCTCACCCCTATTTTTCCCCATTATAAAGGAATCAACACCAATATAAAAGCAAAAATATCTCCCAAAAAGGGAGATATTCCTTAAATTAAACTATCAGCAACATGCTGTCCGGCAATAGCACCATCACCAGCTGCTGTAATAACCTGGCGTAAGTGTTTCTGGCGTACATCGCCAACTGCATAAATACCTTTAACACTTGTTTCCATGTTTTCATCGGTAAGAACATAACCACGTTCATCTAAGATACCTAAGTCTTTCACAAAGCCAGTAATTGGATCAGCTCCAACAAATGGGAAAATACCACTTACAGGAATAACTGATGGTTCATTTGTATCAGAGTCAGTGACCTTTAAACCAACAACCTTGTTGTCTTCATAAAGGACTTCTGCTGGTTTCTTCTTAAAATGGAAGACAATATTATCTGCAGCTAAAGCCTTATCAGAAATAATTTTGTCAGCTCTAAAGACATCTCTTCTCATCACAACATGAACCTTATCAACAATTGTAGAAAGATATGTTGCTTCTTCAATGGCAGAATTACCACCACCAATAACAGCTACTTCCTTACCACGATAGAATGGTCCATCACATACAGCACAATAAGATACACCGCGACCTGTCATTTCTGCTTCACCAGGAATATTCATCTTGCGTTCTTTAGTACCTGTAGCAATAATAACAGCTTTTGCTTCAATTGTGTCATCGCCTAAATGGACAATCTTCTTATCGCCTTCAACAGTTACACCTGTCACTTCGGCCATCTCGAAAGTTGCACCAAAGCTTAAGCCATGTTCATACATATCATAAGCTAACTGTGGACCCATGATTTTCCTAATACCTGTGTAGTTTTCAATTTCTGCTGTGAGATTCAATTTTCCACCAGGTGCACCTGATTCAACGATAATCACCTGTGCTCCTGCTCTTGATGCATAGAGTGCAGCTGTTAAGCCGGCTGGCCCCGCACCAATAATAACAACATCAGTCTTCTTCATATTCTATTCCTCACTTTCAAAAGAAGGCTCAACACCCTCTTTTCCTAATATCTTATATAATAAGCGATATAATTCATCTGCTTCTTCATCATTAATATTGACACATGCCCCTAACTGATTAGGAATATTTTTGGCTTGTTCTTCAAGTGCTAAACCAGCGTCAGTAATCGTGACATTAAGAGAACGCTCATCTTTCTTGCTTCTTTTTCTTTCAATAAGTCCTTTTGCCTCTAAACGTTTTAATAATGGTGTTAATGTTCCTGAATCTAGAAACAATGCTTCTCCTAGTTCCTTCACATTCACCTTTTTCTTCTCCCACATCACCATCATTGTAATATATTGGGTATATGTTAGGTCAATTTGATCTAATAATGGTTTATATTTCTTTGTGATTAAATGACTTGCGGCATAGAGGGGAAAGCACAGCTGATTCTCTAGCTTTAAACAATCATAACTCATATTATATCACCTCACTAAATTGTGTACAACTTAATTTCATATATACCTTAACATCAACATGCTTCACTGTCAACATTAGTGCTTATGTCTTTTCTCTTTCCAAATGTCATAAAAGAAACACAACGCTAACAAAAAAAGATAAATATACATAATGTCATTCACAACACGCATAATAACATTAAAGACTGCATTATCCTTCACAATACTCTGATCAAGAAACATAAAGAATGCATAAATGCCAATTATTACAAATTGATATTTCCCATATATAAACTTCTTAAGCTTCTCCATAACTACCACTCCCTATTTAAAGCTTAGCATTCTCACATTCTTTCAACAAGAATTACAACAATCAAGCTAAACAATTATTCGTTATTCATTCTTCTTCATTACAGATTTCTTAAAAATAGAGAAGAGTTCACTTAATTGACGGTGCCTCAAAAAAACACCCTATATATTCATATGTAAGAAATAGCTATTTTTTCTTGCTAGAAGCGATATTTTTTATTTATTTTTCTAAACATTGTTGACTCACAAAGACAATTTAACTATATTGAAGTCAAGAATTATCATCAAAGCGAAGGGACAAGAGCAACAATCTCTTTTCTTTCTAGCTTTTAACGAGCGCTTATCTCGGGCTGAAATAATATTAAGCGATCCAGATGATCATTCCCATCTAAGGCACTTCCTTTCCCGCCACAAATTTGGAGACGAAGTGCTTTTTTTGTATACTAGAACTTTTAGTTCTTTTACTTTTTTTGTTAATACCACAATTCTTTTATCAACAATATCCTTCCAATGAAAACAGCCATCTCTATTCAGAGATGGTTGTTTTAATCATTGGTTATCTTACTTAAGGGTGTTGCTGATAACTAATCATGAATTCATACTATATTCGTTATAATACTGCACACATATCTTTGACATAGTTATAGACTGCATCTTCAACATCCTGATCTTGATTCGCAATAATATTGACAATGCCACTTCCGACAATCACACCATCACTAAAGCTTGCCATTTCCTTAGCTTGTTCGGGATTATGGATTCCAAAGCCTACAGCGACTGGTGTTTTTGTGACTTCCTTAATACTTGCAACAATATCGGGAAGATTGAGGGCAAAAGCAGCGTTAGAGCGTGTACCTGTAACCCCCATTGAAGAAACGAGGTAGATAAAGCCTTCTGCTTCCTGGGCAATCATTTTCACCCGTTCTTTTGATGTTGGGGCAATCATGGAAATGAGGCTTACACCATATTGTGTACAAACTGAGCTCACTTCCATAGCTTCTTCATAAGGAAGATCAGGAATGATGATGCCATCAATGCCAACTTCCTGACATTTCTTAAAGAAGGCTTCATAGCCATAATGAAATACAACATTTAAATACGTCATGAAGCATAAGGGAATGTCAATACCTTCTTCTCTAACTTCTTTGACCATAGCCATGACATTATCTGTATGGACATTATTTTTTAATGCACGGACATTCGCATTTTGAATGGTTGGTCCTTCAGCAATGGGATCACTAAAGGGAATACCAATTTCTATCAGTGATGCACCTGCTTCTGTTATTTTATGAATATAGCATTTGGTTTGATCTAGGGTTGGATCACCAGCTGTTAAGAAAGCGATAAAGGCTTTTTGATCTTTAAAAGCATTTTGTATTCTATTCATAGATTTCTTTCCCCCTATATCTTGCAATAGCTGCCACATCTTTGTCTCCTCTACCTGACAGACAAACAATAATAATCTGGTCCTTACGCATACTTCCAGCAATCTTCTTGGCATAGGCAACGGCATGAGCACTTTCGATTGCACAAATGATGCCTTCTGTTTTTGCGAGATATTCAAATGCATCAACAGCTTCATCATCGGTAATGCCGACATAGCTGGCACGCTTTGTCGCTGCGAGATAGGCATGTTCTGGACCGATACCAGGATAATCCAAACCTGCTGAGATTGAGTAGACTGGAGCAATCTGGCCATATTGATCCTGACAGAAGAGTGACTTCATTCCATGGAAAACCCCAATTGATCCAGTGTTAATTGTAGCGGCTGTTTCTGGTGTATCAATGCCTTTGCCAGCTGCTTCACAGCCAATCAGCTGAACGTCTTTATCAGGAATAAAATTGTAGAATGTTCCCATCGCATTACTACCTCCACCAACACAGGCCATGACAACGTCAGGGAGCTTGCCTTCTTTTTCAAGAATCTGTTCACGAGCTTCTTTAGAGATTACGGATTGGAAATCTCTAACCATCATAGGAAATGGATGTGGTCCCATGACAGAGCCTAGGCAATAGAGCGTATCATCAACACGCTTTGTCCATTCACGCATACATTCGTTGACTGCATCTTTGAGGGTCATTGTCCCAGTTGTCACAGGATGTACATGGGCACCTAAGAGCTCCATTCGATAAACATTAAGCGCCTGGCGATCTGTATCCACCTTTCCCATAAAGATATCACACTCTAAATCAAGAAGCGCAGCTGCTGTAGCTGTTGCGACACCATGCTGTCCGGCACCTGTTTCTGCAATCAAACGTTTCTTGCCCATCTTTTTGGCCATTAAAGCTTGACCGAGGACGTTGTTGATTTTATGCGAACCGGTATGATTTAAGTCTTCTCTTTTGAGATAAATCTTGGCTCCACCTAAATCCTCACTCATTTTTTTCGCATAATAGAGTAATGACGGTCTTCCGGCATATTCCTTCAACAATGTATTCAATTCTTCATTAAATGCCCGATCATTCTTATAGAACTCATAAGCTTCTTCTACTTTATGTATCTCATTCATCAGGGTTTCAGGAATATACTGTCCCCCAAATTCACCATATCTACCTTTAGCCATTTCTAACACTCCTTATCACTTCTTTTATCAATGCTTCATTCTTTACACCCTGCTTTTCCACACCACTTGAGAGATCTAAGGCATAAACATTTGTCTTTAATGCTTCCTGAATATTCTCCTCAGATATCCCTCCAGCTAGAAAGATGGGATGATCAAGTTCTTGAATTTGACTCCAGTCAAAGCTTTGTCCACTTCCAGGCCTTACACCATCCAAAAGATAATAATCAACATCATAGCTTTTCATTTCATCTTTACCCACACGCATAGCCTTAATAATCGGCACATCAACGACTTCTTTCAGCTCTTTGATATACTGTTCATCTTCTTGTCCATGAAGCTGTATGAGATCAATAATATGATCTTGTACAATTTCACTAATGAAAGTCATAGACGCATTCACAAAGACACCAACCGCCTGAATATCAGGATCAAGAAGTTGTTTAAGCGCATAGGCTTTTTCTTTTGTCACCTGTCTTTTACTTGCCGCAAAGACAAAGCCGATATAATCAGGCTTATATTTATTGACATAAGCAATATCTTCTTCTCTAAAAAGACCACATATCTTAATCTTCACCTTTTAACCTCTTCAGCATCGCACCTTTATCACGAGCACGCATGAGTGTTTCACCAATCAATACGCCACTTACATGATGTTCTTCCAGTTCAACAATCTGACTTCTTTCTCGAATCCCACTCTCACTCACAAAGAGTACATCTTCAGGTATCATATCCCGATAACGTAGTGAATGATGAATATCAACACGAAAATCCCTTAAGTCACGATTATTCACACCAATAATTCTTGCCTTCGCTTTAAGGGCTTTGTGTACCTGTTCTTCATCACGTGCTTCAACTAAAGCATCTAAGCCAAGTTCATGACATAGGGATAAATAGTACTTCAGTTGTTCTAAGGTTAAGATGCCACTGATCAATAATACTGCACTTGCCCCAGCAACCTTTGCCTGATAAATCATATATTCATCAATAACGAAATCTTTTCTTAAAAGAGGTATATCGACTGTTTCACTGATTTCTTTGAGATAACGCAAATCGCCTTGAAAATAATCAGGTTCAGTTAATACCGAGATGGCATTTGCACCAATATCTTCGTATTCTTTCGCAATTTTTAAATAATCAAAGTTTTGCGCAATCACCCCTTTGGAAGGTGAGGCTTTCTTGACTTCACATATATAGGAAAGAGCAGGCTCTTTGAGTGTGTTATATAAACGAAAATGTGATTTGGGAAGTTTATAAGCCTGCTCTTTCACTTCTTCTAAAGGGACCAACTGCTTCTCCCTTTGTATTCTTTTTTCTGTACTTCTGACAATCTCATCTATAATCATATTTCTCATCCATTACTTGCTTGAATATATTCATCTAGTTTTTCTAAAGCCTGGCCATTGTCAATCAGCATGGCTGCTTTTTGTATTCCCTGGGAAATACTCTCAGCCTTGCCACCTACATAAAGAGCAGCTCCGGCATTTAAGAGAACGGCATGACGTTTCGTGCCCTGTATTTCACCACTGAGAATACCTCTTGTAATGGCAGCATTCTCTTTCGCATCACCACCAACGAGTTCTTCCTTTAACCCACGTTTCAAGCCAAAGTCTTCTGGCTGAATGGTTGTTGTACGATAATAGCCATCTTTGAGTTCACATACCGTTGTTGGCGCACTGACAGAAATCTCATCAAGCTTATCCTGGCCATAGACAACGAGTGCTCTTTTTACGCCAAGCTTATCAAGAACTTTCGCAATCGGTTCTACAAGATATTCATCATAAACACCAAGCAAGAACATTGTTGGCTTAGCCGGATTCGTAATAGGACCAAGAATATTAAAGACGGTTCTAAACCCTAATTCTTTTCTTATTGGACCCACATATTTCATGGCGGAATGGTATTGCTGGGCAAAGAGGAAACATAACCCAACATCTTTCAACATTTGATTGGCCTTAATAGGATCCTGATGAATATTGACACCAAGAGCTTCCTGAACATCCGCTGTTCCTGAAAGGGATGAGGCAGCTCTATTGCCATGTTTTGCGACTTTAATACCACTTGCCGCAATCACAAAGGCACTTGTCGTTGAGATGTTGAAGGAATGGGCACCATCGCCTCCTGTTCCAACTATTTCTAAAACATCAAAATCAGGATGTTCGACTGGGGTTGCCAGTTCACGCATGGCGGCGGCACAACCGGATATTTCTTCAATGGTTTCGGCTTTTGTGGACTTTGTACTTAATGCGGCGAGAAAGGCGGCATTTTGTGTAGGTGTTGATTGTCCACGCATAATTTCATTCATGACTTGATAGGCTTCTTCATATGTGAGATCGCCTTTATTCACAATTTTCTCGATAGCTTCTTTAATCATAGCTTGTCTCCTTTAAAAAATTCTTAATTATCTTCTCACCCTCACTTGTCAGGATGGATTCGGGATGGAACTGTAGGCCATATATTGGATAATCTTGATGCTTGATTGCCATGATGGCACCATCATCACTACGGCCAATAATTTGTAATACATCCGGCCAGTTATTCTCACTACCCGCTAGCGAATGATATCTTCCCACAACTGTTCTTTCACTCACGCCTTGAAAGATTGGTGAAGTTGTATCAATGGTGACGGTTGAGGACTTGCCATGCATGAGTTTTGGAGCATAGTCCACTGTTCCACCAAAGCTTTCAATAATGGCCTGATGACCTAAACATATACCTAATATAGGGATCTCTTTTTGGCATTTTTGAATCAGTTCTTCACAAATACCTGCATCCTTTGGTCTTCCAGGACCTGGTGAAATAATAATCGCCCGAGGCTTCATGGCTTTGATCTCTTCAACACTCTTTTCATCATTTCTTAAAACAATGATGTCTTGCTCAAACTGACCAATGAGTTGATAGAGGTTATAAGTAAATGAATCATAATTATCAATCAGTACAATCATGCATCAATACCTCCATTTGCCTCTTTTAATGCTTCCATGACAGCTGATGCTTTATTAAAGCATTCCTGATATTCATGATCGCCAATACTATCAGCCACAATCCCTGCTCCTGAACATACATAGAGATTACTTGCTTTCTTGTAGGCGAGACGAATACCGATACATGTATCCATATTTCCTGTTAAGTCGAGATAACCAATCGCCCCACCATAAATGCCTCTCTTCACACCTTCAAGTTCACTAATAATATTGACAGCACGTATTTTAGGTGCCCCAGAAAGTGTTCCTGCTGGTAAAGTGTGTTCTAAAGCATCGAGGGCATCTCTATCTTTTGTCAGCTTGCCAGAGACCTTTGAAGCGATATGAATAACTTTCGAAAACTTCAGCACTTCCTTATAACTATCCACTTTAACACTGCCTATTTCAGAAATACTACCTAAATCATTTCTTCCTAAATCCACCAACATATTATGTTCAGCAAGTTCTTTTTCATCATGAAGCAAGTCTTCAATCAATCTTTCATCTTCCTCCTCATTCCTGCCTCTAGGTCTTGTCCCTGCAATTGGGAAACTTGAAACAATGCCATTTTCTAATTTCACCATTGTTTCAGGTGAAGCTCCTGCCACTTCAAGGGTCTGGGAATGGAAATAAAACATGTAGGGTGAGGGATTTGTCGTTCTTAGAATGCGGTAGGTATCAAGAAGGGAACCACTGCATTTTGCTTCTAGACGATTGGCGAGTACGGCTTGGAAGATATCTCCTTCAATAATATGATTCTTGACGATTTCAACTTTTGCACAATATTCTTCTTTAGAGAACTGTGGGGTAAAAGCACTTTTTAGGCGAAGAGGTTCTTCAAACTTCATTTCTGTATGTTTAATGATATTTTCTATTTCGATAATACGTTCACATTTCTTCTGATAATCTTCTTCAAGATTGTTTGTTTCAACATTAACAATGATGGAGATCTTTTGTTTATAGTGATCAAAACAGATGATTTCATCAAAGAACATCAAATCAACATCCTTGAAATGTGTATCATCTTTTTCAACAAGCTTAAGCGCCTTTTCATGATATTTCGCATAGTCATAACTAAAGAAACCAACTAATCCTCCCGTAAGTGTTGGGAAGTGTGCTAATTTCATACTTTTATGATGATTCATAAACTGACGTATATACTGTGTAGGATTCTTACGTCCTTCATCAAAACCATCAAAAGTTAAGCGATAATTATTACAAGTAATCTCATGTTTTGGATTAAAGCCAATGAAGGAATATTGTCCCCATTGATTACTATGTTCATTACTTTCAAGTATGAAACAATGATCCGTGATACTACGTAATTTCTTAAGGACCATGATGGGTGTAAAGAAGTCACTGTAAATTTCTTTTTTCAGTGGGATATAACGATATCCTGTCACGTCCATCTTTGTCATGTCTTCTAAGCTTGGTTCAAACATACACCTGTGTCCTCCTATAAAAAAACGCCCTTAAGGAATAATCCTCAAGGACGATAAAAATCGTTTAGCCACCTTGTCATGTGTCATCATGATTCCATCAAATCATTGGCTACTAACGTAAGCCTTACGTCAAAGAATTTCCTCTTCGCCCTCAGTGGCCCATTTAATAGACTGCCATTACCTATCTCTCAGCAACGATAAGCTCTCTGTAAATACATCTTCTATTTTTACTTCCACCTCATTGGTTTAGACACATTCTATAAATCTCACTCTCTAAAGTCAACAGTATTATCATGATTTGTGTTGTTTTCCAAACTATTCTACATATATTTGTCTATTTCATAATTATTTCATTTAAAAAAGAGAAACTATTGTTTCTCTTCAATAATATGTCTTGCGACTAATATACCATTTGCGCCAGCTTGAGCTAAACCCCTTGTCAGTCCTGCCCCATCACCCGCAACATAGAGATGATCAATCTCTGTTTCAAAGCCAGGACGGACTTTCGGTCTTGCCGAATAGAATTTCGCTTCAACACCATAGAGAAGTGTATGGTCATTCGCTATACCTGGTGTGACATGATCTAGTGCCTCGATCATTTCAATAATGGATTTCATTGTATTATAAGGCAATACCAATCCTAAATCACCAGGAACTGCTTCTGGCAATGTCGGTACAGTGTAACCTTCTTTGATACGTTTTGTCGTACTACGGCGTCCTCTCTTAATATCACCATAGCGTTGTACAATAACGGAACCGTTAGAGAGCTTGTTGGCAAGTTTCGCAATCGTATGGGCAAATTCATTAGGCTGATTAAAAGGTTCGCTGAATTGATGTGAGACAAGCAAGGCAAAGTTTGTATTATGGGAACCAAGTTTAGGATCATGATAACTATGACCATTAGCCATCATTGTCCCTTCATGGTTTTCGATAACGACATGACCACTTGGATTAGAACAGAATGTTCTTACTTTCGTTCCAACGGATGTATTATAGATAAACTTACCCTCATACAAGTTCTCATTAATTTCATCCATTACAACATTACTTGTTTCCACACGTACACCAATATCAACCTGATTATTATACATCTTAATACCATGTTGACTGAGGATATGATCAAGCCAGGTTGCACCATCACGACCAGGGGCAAGTAGGATATCCTGTGCATAAAGCTTCTCACCCTTTTCAAGCTCAACTCCAACAACTCTATTATCTTCCACGATAATATCTTCGACAGCAGTTTTAAAACGCATATCGATATGTTTTTTGAGTTCTTCACTCATTTCCGTCATAATTCTTAGGTTTTCTTCTGTTCCTAAGTGACGTACTTTTGCACGAAGCAGCTTTAAGCCAACGGCATAACCACGTCTTTCGATTTCACGAATTTTATCGGTTGTAGGATCAGTGATATCTTTTGTCGCTCCATGCTTTAAATAAAGCTCATCGACGTATTTAATGACATCCACAACTTCATCATCAGGCAGATAGTCCGTTAACCAGCCACCAAACTCACTAGTAATATTGAACTTCCCATCAGAATAAGCACCAGCACCACCAAAACCACATGTAATTGAACAAGCAGGTAAACAACCTGGCTGTTCTTCTTTAATCTCTGGACAACGCTTAATCTTTTTATCCTTGATGGGGCAATGCCGATACATCACATCATGTCCTTTATCCACAAGCAAGACCTTTAATTCAGGCTTCTTCAAATACAATTCATAACAAGCCATAATACCAGCAGGACCAGCTCCAACGACTATTACATCATATTGATTCATACTCTACCTCTCTTTCTGACAAACCATCTTATTCTACCACACATATGCTTACATTTTAAACTCTTTTTATGAAGTTATACGTCTATCATATGTAAAGTTTTGTATAATATGAATGGAATAAGGAGATTATTATGGAACTGACAATGCTTGGTACAGGAAATGCACTAGTAACTGAATGTTATAACACATGTTATGTATTTGAAGAGAATGATAAATATTTTCTTGTCGATGGAGGAGGCGGCAACGAGATACTCAAACGCCTCAAATACAATAATATTGATTATCGAAAGATTCATGACATCATGATTACCCATAAACATATTGATCATTTGCTGGGGATTATCTGGGTTATGCGTCTAATTCTTCAAAAAATGCTTTCCGGGGAATATGAGGGAGAAGCTTATATCTATGGTCATGACGAGGTCATTGCATTACTTCGTGATTTAGCCAATAAACTTCTTACTACAAAACAAACAAGCCTTATTGATGAACGGTTGCATCTTGTCATTGTAATGAACGATGAAAAGCAGATAATTATTGGTCATGAAGTGACCTTCTTTGACATTCATTCTACAAAAGCGAAACAGTTTGGCTATATGATGAAGCTAGATGAAGGTTATCTCGTATGTTGTGGTGATGAACCATTAAATGAGCTCAATGCCCACTATGTCAGAAATGCGAAATGGCTCTTACATGAAGCCTTCTGTCTTTACAAAGACAAAGAAATCTATAAGCCCTATGAGAAACATCATTCAACAGTTAAAGATGCGGCTATGATTGCACAGAAATATCATGTTGAAAACTTGTTGTTGTATCATACAGAGGATGATCATATCATTGTCCGTAAAGAAATCTATCGTGATGAAGCAAAACAGTATTATTCAGGGAGACTGTATGTTCCTGATGATAACGAAACAATTATCTTATAAAAAAGGTGTAGCAGGATTAACCTACTACACCTTTTATAGTTTATGGAATACTGGCTGCATATGATCAAAGGTTGTTATTTCTTCAAAGCCAATTTCATTTTTTAGTATCGCATAGGCATCTTTGATATGATCAGCAAGATATTTTGTTGAATGGGCATCCGAGCCAACCGTAACAATCTTTCCACCAAGATCCTTATAAAGTTTAAGAATCTTACGGCTAGGCTGTGTGTCAGTTAGGCCATAGTGCCATGAAGATGTATTCACTTCAATACCTTTACCATCGTTAATAGCCTGTTTTAAGATTTCCGCAATAAGATCTTCAACTTTTTCAAATGGATAAATACCCTTCTTGTCATAACGTGCAAGTAAGTCTAAGTGGGCAAGAACAGAATAATTCTTAAAGAGCTTCATTGTCTTAAGAATTTCACGGTAATATTCTTCGTTGTATTCTTGTTGGGTTTTTCCTATCTGGAAGTCCTGTGTCCAGAATTCTAGGTTGTTAACCTGATGCATGGAGAAGAGCACAAAATCTAACTGATCCTGATAACGATCATAAAGTTTCTTATAGTTATCAACAGTAATTGACTGAATGCCAAACTCAAGACCTGAACGAATGGTGATGGCTTTGCCATAAGTTACACGCATTCTTAAAAGTTTGGCGAAGTATTCTGGATAATTGACATTGGCAAGAGGTTCCATTGAATCCTGACGCCAATCAATGCCTCTAGGATCATCCCAGTCATGTTTAATACCATAGTCAACATGATCAGTAAAACATATTTCATTTAAGCCTAAAGAGATAGCTTGTTGGATTTGGTTATCCATCGATTCTCTTGAATCATCTGAAAATTCACTATGAAGGTGATAATCTGCATACATAATATGACCTCACTTATGCAAGAAATAATGCGACAATAATAGGAATGGTAATAATAGAAATGATTGTGGTAATAAAGACAGACTTGGCTGCTAGTTCATTGTTACCGCCATATAAGTTTGTAAAGAGAACAGCCGAGTTTCCTACCGGCATGGCAATACAGATCAGAGTCACTCCTAAAATGAGTGGGTCTTTAATTACGCTTGATAAGAGATAGTAGGCAATAATAGGGAGAATGAGTTGTTTGAGGAGGGTGTAGGGATAAAGTTTGAATTCATCAAAGACTGTCTTAAATGGAATTCGGGCAAGCGTTGCGCCAATAATCATCATGGCAAGAGGCGTGGTGATATCACCCACAGTTGTAATAGTATGGGTGATGACATGTGGGGCATGAAAGTGTGCAAGATAGATGATTAAGGCAAGAATACATGAATAGGTTGCCGGTGACATGATTTTTTGCCAAGTAACATCTATCTTCGCTTCACTGCCCATATTAATGATATAGAGTCCATAGGTATAGACGGACATATTAAAGACCATGTTGAAGACGGTTGTATAAAAGATAGCTGCATCGCCAAAGATACTCTTCATAACAGGAAAGCCAATAAAACCAATATTGGAGAAGGTGGTCATAAAAACATAGAGTCCCATATCTTGTTGGGGTACTTTAAGCATTTTAGCAATCAAATATCCTGCAACAGGTAAGAGTAAGAATGTTGCGATCGCAATCAAGAAAACATAGCCAACGGTTGAAAGAGATGCATATTTTGTGATTGAAAGGGCATTGCCGACAACCATACAAGGAATGGTGACATAGAGGACAAGTTTGTTGAGATTATTGTTGAAGTTGTCATCAATGATATGAATTTTATAAAGGAAATAGCCAAGAAATAAGAGGATGAAGAGTTCAGCCATCTGACTGACAATCACTTGCATACTCATAACTATTCGTCTTTCAAAATACTTGCACCATTTGTCTCAATAACTTCTTTGTACCAATCATAAGATTTCTTTTTACTTCTCTGATATGTTCCATGTCCATAATCATCAACATCAACATAAATAAAGCCATAACGTTTACTCATCTGATTTGTGGAATTGGAAATAAGATCGATTGGTGCCCATGTTGTATAACCCATGAGGTCAACGCCATCATCATGGATTGCATGCCACATTTGCACGATATGGGATTGGAGATAATCAATACGATAATCATCATTAATTGTCCCATCTTCTTCAACAACATCCTTAGCACCTAATCCATTCTCTACGACAAAGAGTGGTTTACGATAACGATCTGCCAGGTCAATCAGTGAGATACGTAAGCCTATTGGATCAATCTGCCAGCCCCAGTCACTTGATGGAATATAGGGATTCTTAATGGCTGTAACGGTATTACCTGTTGTCATTTCTAGGCCATTATTATCATGAGCAACACAGCTTGATGAATAATAAGAGAAGCTAATGAAATCGACAGGATAAGCTTTCATGATTTTCAGATCTTCATCCGTCATTTTTATATGCCAGCCCTTATTCTTATACTTCGTTAATAAGTATTTTGGATATTCACCAAATACCTGTGTATCACTATAGCAGTAAATACTTCTCATGCGTTCTCTTTCTTCTAAGACATCTTCTGGCTTACAGCTATAGGGATAATAAGTAAGCTTTGTCAACATACAGCCAACCTTGGCATCAGGAATGTTTTCATGCGTTATTTTGACAGCTAGCGCACTTGCGACAAACTGATGATGCATCGCCTGGTATTCTACTTCTTCAAACTCTTCTTTTTTAAAGCGTGATTCAATAAGACCACCAGTCATAAAGGGATGACGAATGATGGAATCGACTTCATTGAATGTCAGCCAGTATTTCACTTTTGAAGCATAACGTTTCGTAATGACATCAACATAATGGACAAAGAAGTCAATGACTTTACGGTTATACCAGCCATTATATTCTGTCGCAATGGCTAATGGTGGTTCATAATGTGACATTGTGACTAAAGGCTGCATATTGTATTTGAGACATTCATCAAATACAGCGTCATAGAATTTCAAGCCTTCTTCATTAGGCTCTAATTCATCGCCACGGGGGAATATACGACTCCAGGCAATGGACATACGGTAAACCTTGAAGCCCATACCAGCGAGTAACTTGATATCTTCTTTATAATGATGATAGAAATCAATGCCATGTCTTTTTGGATAATAGACTTCATCATCAGTAGCCATCGCTTCTTTGATATCTTCATCGGTGATATCAGTAAGTCCATGGACATCGAGTAATTCTTTCATGCTTTTGGGATCAGTGAACTTGGCAACATCAGATACTGATGGGCCTTTGCCACCTTCTTTCCATCCACCTTCTAATTGGTTGGCAGCAGTAGCACCGCCCCATAAAAATCCTTCAGGAAATTGATTCATACAATTATACCTCCATGTCTTTTATTATAATGAAAGATTTACTAGACTTAATTTATTTTCATAATTCGCAAAAAAAGCCATGTGTTTCCACATGACTAAATATCTTCAATAACACCCATAAGTTCAAGTATACGATTAAGATCTTTGACATCCGTATATTTTATTGTGATGGCTTTGTCTTCTACCTTTACACGTGTGCCATATTTCTTACGGATAAGTCCTTCAACGTAAGTATACTGCTCATTTTTTTCTTTTTTAGGCGTATTCTTTCGTGCTTGAGAGAGTTTTACGCCTTTGACAATATCTTCTACCTGGCGAACACTTAAGCCTTCATCAATCGTTCTTTTAGCAATCTTGAGAGCTGTTTCTTCTTTGAGACCAATTAATGGTCGTACATGCCCCATGGATAATGTTCCATCAAGGACATAACGCTGTAATTGTTCTGGCATGTTGAGTAAGCGTAATGTATTGGCCACATGCGCTCTTGATTTTCCTACTCTTTTCGCTAGCTCTTCCTGCGTTAGATTTAACTTTTCCATCATCGCTTTATAGGCCTGAGCTTCTTCTATCGCATTTAGATCTTCACGCTGAATATTTTCAAGCAGCGCAATTTCCATCATCTGATCATCAGTGAACTCGACGATAATGGCAGGAATCTCTGTCAATCCCGCAATCTTGCTGGCACGCCATCTTCTTTCACCAGCAACAATATCATACCCCTGAATAGATTTCTTTAAAAGGATAGGCTGGAAAACGCCATGTTCTTTAATAGAGGCGGCTAATTCGTTAAGTGCTTCTTCATCAAAATGTTTTCTTGGCTGATAAGGATTAGGACGTATCTCATCTACCGCAATCATATTTTGGGCCATTTCAGGTGCTTTCTTTTCAATCGCATCAATCATGCTTGTCAAATCAGTACCTGCTGATCCATTTTGAAAGATTGCATCAAGACCTTTTCCTAATCCACTTTTCTTCTTAGGCATTTCTCTTCACCACTTCCTTTGCAAGCTGATCATATGCTTTCGCACCACCTGAACGTGGATCATAGTCAAAAATATTGAGACCTTCGGAAGGTGCTTCAGAAAGCTTAATATTTCTTGGAATTACTGTGTTGTAAACTTTTTCTTTGAAATATTTGCGTACTTCCTGTGTGACTTCAACGCCTAAGTTTGTACGATTATCCAACATCGTGAGGAGAACACCTTCGATTGTAAGATCTTTATTAAAGACAGATTGTGTCAATAAGATTGTATTTAATAACTGTGTTAAACCTTCTAGGGCATAATACTCACATTGTACAGGTATGAGAACTGAGTTAGCAGCTGTTAAAGCATTTGTATTCAGCAAGCCTAATGCAGGAGGACAATCAATAATAATATATTCATAGTTTTCGCGCACATTTCTAAGGGCATCTTTTAAACGCTGTTCACGACCATGTGTTACAGTTGAAAGCTGAACCTCAACACCTGCTAAGTCGATACTTGCCGGAGCTATATCCAAATTTGGTACATTTGTAGGTATAATGACATCTTCAATAGGTACTTGGTCAATAAGCACATCATATGTAGAACGTTCTAAAGCACCACGGTTCACACCAATACCCTGTGTTGCATTTGCCTGAGGGTCAACATCAATCAATAAGACCTTCTTTTTCATATATGCCAGTGCTGCACAAAGATTGACACTTGTTGTGGTTTTACCAACCCCACCTTTTTGATTTGTGATTGCGATTACTTTTCCCATTGTTTTACCTCCACTCTTAAAAGGAGGTTGACTCCTTTTAGCGTTCAATTCTCATGCCTACTTTTTCCCCAAGTAAGACTTTTGTTTCATTATGATTTTTTGAATTTTTAATAATATCATCATCTACTTTAAGAATACCCGGTTTAAATAATAATACAATTGTACTACCACCGAACTCAAAATATCCTTTTTCATCACCACGTTTAAATGTAGAAACAGGATGATTAGTAATCTTTCCTACCATCATTGCACCAACTTCCATCATCACAACATCATCAAAATGTGATGTATGAAGCAGGCTATAACTACGACTATTTGTCTTATAAATAGGATAATAATCATTAGCGACAGGATTGACGGTATGAAAGATACCAGGTATATAATGATCTTCTTCTTTCCACCCATCATCAAAGAAATGATAACGATGATAATCATCAACAGTTAATCTAAAGATCAGTGCTTGACCACCTTTAAATGTATCACTAATTGATGGTGACATGAAGAGATCATCTAATTTATATTGCGTATCTTTGATAGTAAGAATGGTATTTGTATCAATAGGATGTACTGATAGTTTACCATCACATGGTGATATTAAGATTTGATCATCTTGAATGATTGTTCGCTGATTCTCTTTGATTTTTCTTGTAAAGAAATCATTGAAATCATGATAATCTTTTTCTTCATATTGACTCATGTCAATATTATTCTGTTTGATAAATTTCTTAATACGGCCTTTAGAGAGTGCAGATGACATATAGACACCACCACACTTCGTTACAAAAGGAAGAGTCATCACCTTAAGTGCTCCTCTTCCGATTACTGATCCATATAGTTTTTTTAAGAATATATCTTGTGATTCATTATAGTTAAACTTTGAACCATCTCTTAATAATATACTCATTAACGTCCCATCCTTACATATCCATTAATTACTAATACTGCAAGTAAGATTGCACCAGCACCGATCATGGCTAAAATACCCTTTAAGCCTGGTTTTGGAACTTTAAAGTCAAGGACAAATAAGAAACCAACAACACCTAATCCAAAGAAATAAATCTGTTGAACAACATGAATAGGGAACCATACTGTCAAACAATAAATCATTGGGAATATTAGTGATGATGATGTTACTGGTAAGCCTTGATAGAATTTTCGTTTTTCTGTTGTTTGTTGCTGTCTTGTTTCTTCAACAACATTGAAATATCCTAAACGTATAACTGCACCTAAGGTATAAATTGCAAAGAGCAGGAAGCACCAAGGTTCTGTAAATCCCATACTATAAGCAATTAAAGCTGGAAATACACCAAAAGATACAAGATCAACCAATGAATCTATCTGTATGCCAAACTTTTTCTCTTCATCCGTTCGATCTTTTTTACTTCTTGCAACAATACCATCGAAAGAATCAAAGAAGCCGCACATCATAAGACAAAATAACGCTAATACATAATTCTGTGAAAATGCGAAATGTGTTCCTAATAAGGCACTTAATAAACTCATATATGTTAGGATAACTGTATAATTATAGAAACCAATCATATATTCTCTCCTCTTCACTCATAACAAAGGCATTATATCACGATTAAATTTATTTTTATAGTCTTATGTGAATTGCGATGAATATACAGCATATTTCTTAATTTTCTTTATTTTCATACAATCTTTATGATAGTGTGTATAACGAGGTGAATAAAAATGAGTACATTATTTCATAAAGTATCTTTAAATCAATTTGCATTGGCATATAAGGATAATAACGTAGAAAATATCTATAATGATATTAAGCTCCCACAAAGGGCTACAAAAGGCTCAGCAGGCTATGATTTCTTTGCACCATTTGACTTTACTCTAAAGCCAAATGAAACAATCACAATACCTACTGGCATCCGTTGTGAAATGGATGAAAATAGGGTACTAATGATCTTCCCAAGAAGCGGATTAGGATTTAAATATCGCATGCAGCTTAATAATACTGTAGGAATTATTGATTCTGATTATTTTTACTCAGATAACGAAGGACATATTTTTATTAAAATAACAAACAATACAAATGAAGATAAGGTTATAGAAGTAAAAAAAGGACAAGGATTTGCCCAAGGTCTATTTATGCAATATTTTCTTACTGATGACGATGATGCATCAGCTATAAGAAATGGTGGATTTGGATCAACTACAAAATAGATTGAAATTGAGAATAGCGTAAGCTATTCCTTTTCATTATTCCGGGCAAAAGAAAAAGGACCTTCCGGTCCTCTCGCTACCTGGCGGAGCGCTATTGTCGCACTCGCGCACTATCGTCGCCGCTGCGGCGCTTAACTTCTGTGTTCG
>Ga0256404_1001802_pt1 | contig 49814 bp, 43 predicted proteins | sample RumenRJG_01DNA_FD_185990 | JGI IMG/M metagenome (GOLD analysis project Ga0256404, IMG submission 185990) | Bovine rumen microbial communities from Lethbridge, Alberta, Canada - RJG_01 | ecosystem: Host-associated > Mammals > Digestive system > Stomach > Rumen | place: Canada: Alberta | collected...
TGGTTCTTCACGAATACTTGTGGGATAGCGAGTAAAAGCTATCCCGCTTTTTTAGTCGGAATGCCCCGAGCGACCCGCGCTGCGACGGCGGTCACTAATCAGACCGCCCAAAGCAGCTATAAGGCGTGTGTCGATCGGCTGGCATTCCCCGCAAGCGCCCAGGAGTGCGAGCGGCATTGTTGTTATGTGCCGACACAGCTTCGCAGAGTCGGCTTTGAAATCGGTGTCTCAGGCTTCGCCAGAGACAGATCGTAGCATTCCCTTCGCCAGGGAGGCAGCCAGCAGCGTGTGTTCCCGCTGCTGACGCAGGAGAGGGTGTTCCGTGTCGCGGCGTCAAGGATCAAGCCCGCTGCGCGGCGCCTATGGCGCCCTTGACTCTGCTCCCGCTCCCTATGTCAGTCGTTACGGTTCTTCGGAAGCGATGAGTATTTCACGAGCGTGAAGAAGTAATCATCGTTCCTGTATCCATAGCCGATCCTCTTGGCTACCTTGATCTTGTTGTTAAAGCCTTCAAGCTTGCCTGTGCTGATCGGATGTGTGGCATGGGCGATCAGACCTTTGATGCGCTTCTCTTTGAGCTTTGCGAATTTCTCCAGCTGAGGTATCCCGCTTGTCTTTGCGGCTTTGAACCAGTCCTCCCACATCATCTCTGCAAGCACGGGATCTCTGAGTTCAAACAGGTCACACATCTCCTCCTTCATCGCATAGCAGATCGAAAGAGCCTCGTGATCCTCGAGTATGTCGGCCAGTTTATCCGCAGACTCTTCGCTGAGATTTGAGCCGTTCTTCAGGATCGTCCAGCGGCTGCTCTTGAGCTTTCTGTACAGTCTGCGCTCAGCCTTTGCTTCCTTGCGGATCTCCTTGACCTCAGACTTGTCCATACCCTCTGTGATCCGGGATTCTATGTCTTTCGCAAGATTCTGATGCCTTCTGGCTTCTTCCAGTCTTACAGAGCCGAGAACATCTTTACCGAACTGAGCCTGCATATGGTAGCGGTCATAGACTATCGCTGCATGCGGCAGGTGCTGATCTACGAGATTGTTGTACGAGGCATTCATGTCCATAGCTACAGCCTCGACTTCAGACAGATAGTCAAGATCGATCTCTTCAAAGAACTTGCGAAAGTCATCCTTTGCTCTGCCTTTGCCGACCCACAGTACATCGCCCTCGTCGAGATCCATGACGCATGTTGCGTAGGTGTGGCCCTTGTGGATCGCAAATTCATCGACAGCAAGATGCTTTGGCTTGTAGCCTTCAGCTTCGAGCTTTGCTTTGCGCTTCTTCAGCTCTTCCTCCATGACTTCCTTGTGGATCTTGGAGATCGTTCCCCAGTGTATCCCGGTCAGCTTGCTTACAGCCTTGATCGTCATATTCAGCCTGAGCAGAGCCTTGATCCACATTGCTGCCCGTCGAGTCACTCTCGTCCCTGGATATTTGAAGCCGATGTCTTCGTTGAATGTGTTGCCGCAGGACTGGCATTCATATCTGTGGAACCGGATGTTGATTTCCAGAGGCTTTTCCGGCTCATCCGGCATATCTTTGAGTGTTATGGTCGGGTTGCCTTGTATGTGGACTCCGCCTCCACAGATGGGACATCTGACCGCTGTAGTTTCCTGTATACTGCCTACGAGGAATGTCTTTTCCTCAAGGACATCGTCATACTCGTAAGATTCACATTTGAATTGCTGATTGGAGAATAGATTTGCTATACTGTTGATTGAGAGCACCGGTTCGCATTCCTTTCATAGGTTTTGTAGCTATTACTTAGAATGGAGCATCCGATGCTCTTTTTCAATGTTCAATTATCTATTCTCTCATTTCTCATCCCACAAAAAACCGTGATGAACCAAGAAAAAAGCGGAAGCCACTCGTCGTAAATGTGCTTCCGTTTTTCGTTTGTCTGAAATCCATAGCACCGATTCCTTGAAACAAAAGAAAACTATGCTTTCCTGTTTTGTTAAGTTAACGGCATTGTGGATTTCCAAGGGTTTCATGGTGGAGCGTACGAGGCTCGAACTCGTGACCTCCTGACTGCCAGTCAGACGCGCTCCCAGCTGCGCTAACGCCCCATTTCTGAAGGGATTATAGCATCTGCATGCATGCTTAATCAAGCTTCAGTGTGATTTCCCTTCATGTGTTTCTTGTATTCGTACATCTCTGCATCCGCACGCTTCAGCACATCGGCCGCGCAGGTGTCTGTCTGCGGATCATATACAGCGAGGCCTCTGGCAATACTTATCCTTTCCCATGGCGCTGCTCCATCCCTGTCAGTCTCTGCTGCTCTTGCATCGAATGTCCTGCAGACCTCATTTCTTGATTCATAATCGGCATTCTGCATTACAGCTACGAATTCATCACCGCCGGCTCTGAAAACTGCGCTGTGTCTGAACACTTCACATATCAGTCTGCATGAAGCCTTGAGATACAGGTCGCCCTTGTCGTGTCCGTATGTATCATTAATTTCCTTGAGGTTATTGCAGTCAAGCATGCAGATGGCAAAATGCGGTCTTTTCTCACCGGTACATGAGTCTATCTGCGCATCGATCTGTGCCATATAATCGTCCATGGCACTCTTGTTTCTGACGGAAGTCAGAGCATCCTTATATGCGATCGTGTTGAGACTTCCTATCTGTGATACGATGTGGTCTCTCATCTGCATGAAAGCATGAGTGAGTATTCCTATCTCATCATTCGTATCGTATTTGAGCTCAACATTATAGTCCCCTGCATCAAAAGCCGCAGCAGCAGCTGTCAGATCGCTGAGCGGTCTGGTTATGTGTTTTACAAGCCATGAAGTGATAAAAACAAATACCAGAACAAGGATTCCCGCTGATACGAGAACTATCGAGAGCAGTCTGTCCAGGCCTTCGCTGGCTTCCGACTCATCTATAGTCACGACGAGCTTCATGTCATTGCCAAGTTCTGCAGATGCCGCCCTCTTCTCGATACCTTTGTAAGTGTACCTGATTACTGAATCGTTCCCGTCTTCGGCAGAAGCAAGAAGTTCGGCCGGTACTGAGTCACTTATCTGTGTGCCTGTTTCAAGATCTCTGTGGTAGATTATCTCTCCGTCTCTGTTCGCCAGAAAAGCATATCCTGAATCGAATTCATCGATATCCTCCATGTTGGCTACCAGACTGTCATAGCTGAAGTCTATGCCCACAACACCGAAGAATTCCCCGCCCCTGTAAACAGGGACTACATAGGATATCATTCTGACACCCATATTTTCATTGAAATACGGCTCGATCCATACAGGCTCCCCTGTCGCCTTCGGAATGTAATACCAGCCGACACGGGAAATATTATCCGGATCATACTTGCCGATCTCAGTCAGTTCACTGCTCTGAAATACCTTTCCGTCCATACCGGAGTTCTGGTACCAGAACCCCTTCTCGCCATCTGCGATCTCAGGGGCTACGCGGTAGTAGTATGTCAGAGTGCCTTTTGTGTTCGGTGCGACCGTGGAGAACAGCTTTTCTGTTTTGGATATATTCGCATCGATGTCATCCTCTTCAGTAAGGTCATTCTGAGCATAGTTGGCAACCGTATCCACCGACTGTTCGATACTGCTGAAATAGTTGTCAAGGGACTCCTGTTTTTCGGAGCATACCAGTCTGAGAGTGTCATCAGTCCTCGCGCTTATATATCTGACCACAGGAAAACAGAAGATCATAATAGTAGCGAGTACGCTTATTATGACCGCGAAGGTAGTCAGATATGTAAACCGCGACCTGATAGAGCTCATATGTTACTCCCCTGATATCGCCTTGCTCTCTTCCAGTCCTGCATATGCCCAGTCGATAGTAATGTTGAAAAATGACAGCGTAAGGTCGCTTACCCTCGGGTTGAGCATATAATACTTATCCTTGGCCTGAAGCGGTATAAGAGCACCTTCAGCAAGAAGATGTATCTCTGCATTGTTCAGCATATCCATCCGCGAGTCAGGGTCTGTTTCGGTGACAGATGCATCAAGCAGAGCATCAAAATCTTCATTGGAGTATTGATTGTATGATGTATTGTCACTTCTCCATAATTCAAGGTATGTATACGGATCATTGTAATCCGGTATCCACCCTCCGTATCCGATCTCATAGTCACCTGAAGGGTAAATAGTACTGTATATATCGGTATGATCTTCCGGTCTGATCTTTATATTGATACCGAGAACAGATTCCCACTGGGACTTCAGTTCCTCAGCGATCCGGATCTCTGCATCTCTGTCAATAGTGACCAGTTCAACTGTTATATCATCAGGAGAAGCTATCTCCATCTGCTCCATTGCCAGACCAAGGCATGATCTGGCCAGATCGACATCACCCTCCATAGGGAAAGCATACATATCCACATTGTAAGCCTCGCCATATGTGACTCCTCCTTTTCCGCTGAGTCCCGGGAACACAAGTCCGTTATACGGCTTATAGGCATCATCATTGGCATTGTGGTTGTAAAGCTTTCTGTTGAGAGCGTAATTCAGAGCAAGCCTGAACTCTGTGTTGGCGAGGACTTTGTTGTCACTTTTATCATTTATGTAGCAGAAGTCCACATTTCCGTTGAGATAGTGGTTAACATTCTTTTCGTTCTTGTATTCGACTACAGCATCATTAGGAAGGTATGCAAAATCCAGCTCTCCCTTTTCGAACATCTCGATCTGGTCGTGCTCATCTTTCATATACAGCACTTTTGCTGCATCTATCCTAATATTCTCTGCATCCCAGAATTCCGGATTCTTCTCAAATGACCAGCTGTCGTCAGTAGTTTCAGAGAAAACGAAAGGTCCTGAATATACATTTGTCTCTGCCGATGTGGCAAAATCCTTGCCGTACTTCTCAACAATATCCCTGCGCAGCGGCGCGAAGCTTGGCTGGTTTCCGATGTAGCTGATGAAATAAGCTGTAGGGTTGACAAGGGTTACCTGGACTGTTTTATCGTCAAGAGCTTTTATTCCCAGAGTTTCAGGATCCGCTCCTTCAAGGTTGATCTCCTTGCCGTTCTCTACCATCCATATTGCAAAAGCATAGGCGCTCCCTGTTGCAGGGTCTGCAAGCCTTCTCCAGCTGTAAACAAAGTCATCAGCAGTTATCGGCTGCCCGTCACTCCACTTTGCATCTCTCAGATGGAATGTATATACAAGTCCGTCATCAGAAACATCCCAGCTCTCAGCTATTCCCGGAGCAACTTTTCCGCCGGTAGTTCTGGTCAGTCCCTCTGTTACAGGATGCTGAAGCTCATTGTCAGTCAGACTGTTGCACATCGTAGGATCAAGCGTCGTTGGAAGTGTAGTGACTGCATATCTGAATGTGTTCTTCGCAGACGAAGATACCGAAGATTCCGAACAGGATCCAAACGTGCATATCATCATTGCTGAAATTATTAACAATGCCAGCAGTTTCTTTCTCATGGTTTTCTCCTTGCGATAAATAGCCTTCTATTGATTTTAGCGCCTTTTTGTCCGCATCACAATAAAGACAATAAAAAAAGCAGACAACAGTCTGCTAAAGTGGTGCGGATGAAAGGATTCGAACCTTCACGATGTTACTCACACGGACCTGAACCGTGCGCGTCTGCCAATTCCGCCACATCCGCATATACATTTTTGTGGCGTGCTGCTTTCACAGCACGCCCTGTATTATACACTATGGATCTGCCTCTGTCGAGTAGAAATTCAGATTTTTTTAATTATCTTCTTCCTCTGCCATAATAGCATCGAATTCTGCTGCTGCAGCATCGAATTCCTCTTCAGACTCGATCTCGAGGATCTCGAACTCATCATCGCTGACCTGCTTATATCCGTAGATATATACATCGCCTGTGCCGTCTTCAGGCTCAAGTGCGATATATTCCTTGCCGTTCAGCTCGAATGTGCCCATGACGTAGCAGTCTACTGCTGTATCATCGTCAAATTCCAGAGTGATGATATCTTCCTCTTCTTCCTCGATGTTAACATTCTTGATATCTTCTGCCATATCGGAATCTCCTTTCCTGAAATCTCCTTCAATATAACATGGAATTATACATATTTCAAGGGGAGGACTTCTTACTGTTCAGGGCTTTCCGCCTGCTCTTCATTATTTCTCTCTGCAAAGAATCCCATTACACTTTCTGCTGCCTTTGAATTCATTCCGTCAAGTGACATCAGGTCTTCATAGCTCGCTTTCCTGATGGCATCTATACTGCCGAAGTGTTCAAGCAGCATCGCTCTCCTCTTTGGTCCGATCCCCGGAATATCTTCCAGGACAGACCTGATCATCTTCTTACCCTTGACTCCTGACATATATGTTATTGCGAATCTGTGGACCTCCTCCTGGATGTTGCCGCAGTAGCTGAACAGGAGTCTGTTTCCCTTGAGCTCTATTTCGCGTCCGTCGTCAAAGACGATGGCTCTTGTGCGGTGGGCATCGTCTTTTGCGAGCCCGACGACCGGGATCGCGATGCGGAACGCATCGACGACGGCTTTGACCGCATGCACCTGCCCGAGTCCTCCGTCTATGAACATGATGTCCGGATATGTGCTGAAGCCTTCATCGCCCTTCCTTGCACGCTTGAGTCTTCTGTATATAACTTCTCTGAGGCTGCCGTAGTCATCGCCTTCAGCTGTTCTGACCTTGAATTTACGGTAGTCAGACCTTACGGGTTTCCTGCCCTCATATACGACCATGGCCCCGACAGTGTCGAGTCCGTTGAAGTTGGATATATCATAGGCCTCGATCCTGTACTCCCTGTCATCGCCTTCAGGGATCAGTACAGGCGCCTGTCCGTTGATCATGCTTGCGTATTCAATAACAGCAGAGATCTCATTTCTGAGAGCATCCTTTCTTTCCTGCTCCCTCTCAGCTCTTTCGTCAAGAGATTTCGAGAGCTCGACCGAATCCTCAGAAGCCATCCTCAGAAGGGCTTTCTTGTCACCGCGCTCCGGTATCACGATGCGGGTCTTGTGCATCACATCGGATTTGCCTTCGGCATTTGACGAATTGACAGTATTGAGGAATTCCTCGATAAGAGCTTCATCTTCTATGTGCAGAGGAAGAATGATCTCACGCGGAAGCATCGACATTGACGGATAGTACTGCGTGATAAATGAAGACAGGATAACGGATGCGTTGTCCGATCCTTCAGCCGGTCCGTCCTTGATATACGTTATCTCACGGCCGATCATCTTGCCGTCTCTTACCTTATACTGAGCGATAACGCTGCTTCTGTCAGTAATGACCGGAATAAGTATGTCCACATCGCGGTCCCTTACCATCGAAGCACGCTGCGTCTCTCCGAGAGTGCGGAGAGATTTTATATAATCCCTGTACTTTGCAGCCTCCTCATATTCAAGGTTTTCGGAAGCCTCCATCATTCTCTTCTCAAGTCCGGCTATCATTCCGGCATCATGTCCGCTGAGCACATCGGTTATCTCAGTTATCATGCCTGCATACTCAGCTTCATCAGCCTCTCCGATGCATATTCCGGCACACTTACCGATGAAGTAATTGAGGCATGGCCGCACTCCGGGGCGGAACTCCTGCTGCCTGCATTTCTTCAGAGGATACAGCTCATCTATCATCTTGAGGATACGCCATACTGCAGTCCCGTCCGTATACGGCCCGAAATAGCGGTTCCCGTCCCTTTTAAGTTCTCTTGTACGGATGACCCTCGGCCACTTCTCCGCAGTCGTTACCTCTATGTACGGGTACGATTTGCCGTCCTTGAGCAGGATGTTATATTTCGGCATGAACTTCTTGATAAGGTTGCATTCCAAAACAAGAGCTTCCATCTCCGTTGCGCAGGTTATGTATTCAAATTCTGCGATATTGGAGACAAGAGCTCTTACTTTAGGGTCAGCCTGGGAGGTCTTCCGGAAATACGATCTCACCCTGTTTCTGAGGTTGATCGCCTTACCGACATATATGACCTCTCCGAGGCTGTCTTTATGCATATATACTCCCGGACATGTAGGGAGCTTACTTAGTTCCTCCTCAATTATGAACATCAGTACTTGTATTCTTCTTCTTGGCTTTCTCTCTTGCGGCCTCTCTCTTCTTTTCCGTCTTTGCCTTCCTCTTGACTATAGTCTTCGGCGAAGCTCCGGTCCTGGCAGCCTCAGCGATCAGTTCCTCGCGTCTGGTCTCCCTTTTAGCCATCGCTCTGAGATCCCCGGTGCGCGGACCGATCTGCTCACCGGCAACGCCGGTCCTGTCAGTCCAGTTTCTTCTTCTGCGGTCTTCCTCCATGGCAAGCTGCTGGCGTGCCATCTCCCGCAGTCTTCTTTCCCTTCTTGCAGCCTTTATCTGCTCCCTGCGTTTTCTTACATACAGGATCCTCATGATGAGTGCTGCAATTGCAAGCAGTACGAGGCATATGACAACTGTTGCAAAATTGGATATATAGTAACGCGAAGGCCACCACCCCCGCTTGACGTCCGTTTTTGTTACAAGATCTACGGTACCTTTGAGTTCATCAGCCACATAGATCCTGAATTCTCCGACCTTTGAGCCTTCCTTGAGAGGTGCCTTGAGGTCGTCATACATTACCACTTCGGTCTGAACCAGGTCGTTGCTGCCTTCCGGCGGCACATATGCAAAACCTTTTGTCTCTGTATATGCCTTGACGTGTGTGATATTTCCGCCTCTGACTCTGGCCTTGCCGACTTTCTTGCCGGCCTTTACGATCGTATTTCTGGTGACCTTGGTGTCTCCGTACTGAAGCAGCGATTTTGCTTCATAAGCCACCTTCTTTTCCTTGGAGTCCATGAGTACAACTATCAGCTGCATGTCATCAACAGTTGCCACTCCCGCATACTGTACTCCCTCGACCGGGTCACCGACTTTGCCGAGAATACCGCCTTTTGTGAGATTATAAAGTTCAGACTGCTTTGTTCCGGTGAGAAGCGGGTTGGTATTTCTCAAGGATACCGTCCTTTCACCGGCTGAAGAAACAGCTGTCACTTCGACAGTTCTCATTGCAAAATAGTCTTTGATGAGCTGGTATCTCATCGCTGCCTGGGCTATGACAGCACAGTCCCTGGCAGTGGAATATGTCTTTGCGTTATATGAGCCCTTAGGATTGCTGAACTGTGTGTCCATAAGGCCGAGCTCCATAGCCTTGGAATTCATCTCCTTGATGAATATCTTTCTTGATGAAGCGCTGTATGTTGCCAGTGCTTCAGCTGCCTGATCGGAGCCTCCGACGAGCATCGCCTTAAGAAGGTCTCCTACAGATATACTCTCTCCGACCTGGAAAGTATCACCATACTGCATCAGGTCTTCTGTTATTTCTATGGTATTGGAAAGCTCTGCGTCATTGTACATATTGTCAATGACAACCATGGCGTTCATGAGCATTGTGATCTTGCCCGGAGACATTTTGCGCTCTGAATGCTTTTCATAGACGACTTCGCTTGTTGATCCTGACATCACGATAGCAGAACTTGCCGTGATCTCAGGAGCCTCTGTCTGCCTTCTCAGTCCCGTGTCGAGCGGATCGCTGGAAACAGGTTCCTCCTCTTCCGTCTGCTCCGCCTCAGCGGCTTCTCCTTCAGCAGCTGCAGCCTCTCCGCCGCCTTCTGCCGCCGCTTCGCCTTCTGCTGCAGCTTCTCCTTCTGCCGCGGCCTCTCCCTCAGCAGGAGCAGTCTCTGCCGCAGTTTCTTCCTCCCCTTCTGCAAATGCAGGGGATAAAGCAACGTCAAAACTGATGGTGGTCATCAGTGTCAGCACCAAAAGTACTGACATGATGGCCACCATTACTCTCTTAACTCTTATTCTCAATTTTTCGTTGTTAGTTGACAATTCCTAATTGCTCCGTGAGTCAAATCGAGTTCTTTTCAGTTAGTGATTACTTGTGTGCAGCTTCGAATTCCTTCATGTATGCAACAAGAGCGTCTACGCCTTCCTCAGGCATAGCATTGTAGATGGAAGCTCTGCATCCGCCTACGATTCTGTGTCCCTTGAGGTTGATCATTCCTCTCTCCTTAGCGCCTGCTACGAATTCCTTGTCGAGTTCAGGACTTGGAGTTACGAATGTAACGTTCATAAGGGATCTGTCTTCCTTTGCAACTGTGCCGTGGAAGAATTCAGACTCATCAAGGCAGTCATACAGCTTCTTAGCCTTGCGTACATCCTTCTCATGCATAGCAGCTACGCCGCCTGTAGCGAGGAGATACTTGAATACTTCGCCTGCAACATAGATTGTGTAGCAAGGAGGAGTATTGTACATTGATCCCTTCTCAGCATGTGTCTTGTAATCAAGATAGATAGGAGTGTTTGCAGGAGCGTGTCCTACGAGGTCCTTTCTTACGATTACGATAGTCATTCCTGCAGGAGCAACGTTCTTCTGTGCGCCGGCATAGATAAGTCCGAACTTTGTTACGTCGATTTCCTCTGAGAGGATGCAGGATGACATATCAGCTACGAGCAGGTGGTCACCGAAGTCAGGGAGCTCATTGTAGTGAGTTCCGAATACGGTGTTGTTATAGCAGATGTATACATAGTCAACATCGTCTCTGATGTCTTCCTTTGTAACTTTAGGGATGTATGAATACTTGTCATCCTCTGATGAAGCAACGCATCTTGCATCGCCGAACTTGCATGCTTCTTCATAAGCCTTCTTGCCCCACTGACCTGCTACGATGTAGTCAGCTTTGCCTGTTCCTGTCATCAGGTTGATAGGAACCATTGAGAACTGCAGTGTGCCGCCGCCCTGAAGGAACAATACATAGTAATCATCAGGAATATTCATAAGTTTGCGCAGATTAGCCTCCGCATCATCTATGATCTTCTGGAACTCAGGGGATCTGTGGCTCATCTCCATTACGGACTCGCCTGTTCCTTCATAGTTGAGCATTTCATCAGCACACTTCTTCAGTACTTCTACAGGAAGTGTGGATGGACCTGCGGAGAAATTATATACGCGATAATCATCAGCCATTGGTCTGTACCTCCGTTTGAATTAATAGGGTTAATTGTTTTGTGCGTGCAAAACAGCTCCGTGTTTCTCAGAACCATTTATGCCAGATAAATTATACTTCAATGCCTCTCTTTTATCAATTGTTGAAAGGCTCATTTCTTAAGTGATATAATGTGACTTGCGAAAATCCGCACTTCTTTTATTGTGCCCGGGACAGCGCAGGACAGAATGCGGACAATCCGGAACAATAACCCTTAACTTTATCAATTTCAAAACGGAGGACGTAATCGTTATGGACAAGTTTTATATCGGTACTCTTAACAACATTTCCCCTAAGGGCCTCTGCAGACTCACAGACAATTATGAGCTTACCGAGGATGTAGACAAGGCAAACGGAATCATCGTCAGATCTTTCAAGATGCACGAGATGGATTTCTCCGACAATCTTCTTGCAATCGGCAGAGCCGGTGCAGGAGTCAACAACATTCCTCTTGACAGATGTGCTGAGCAGGGAATCGTTGTATTCAATACACCTGGAGCAAACTCCAACGCAGTTAAGGAGCTCGCTATCGCAGGAATGATCATGGGAGCCCGCAACATGTATGAGGGTATCTCCTGGGGCCAGACTCTCGAGGGCGATGTAGCTGCCAACGTTGAAAAAGGCAAGAAGCAGTTCGCAGGAACTGAGATCGCAGGAAAGACTTTAGGTATCATCGGACTCGGAGCTATCGGTGCCAAGATCGCAAACGCTGCAGAAGCACTCGGAATGAACGTTGTAGGATACGAAGCATTCAAACCGCATCCATGCCTGACAGCAGACGTCAAGCTCTGCGACAGCGTTGAGGAAATGGTTCCTATGTGCGACTTCATCTCCATCCACGTTCCATCACTCCCTACAACCAAGGGAATGATAAACAAGGACCTCATCGCTAAGATGAAGGACGGAGTCATCTTCATGAACTATGCAAGACCTGACCTCGTAGTAGTAGACGACATTGTTGAGGCTCTTGAATCCGGAAAGATGAGAAAGTACATGACAGACCTTCTCGAGCCTGAATACATCGGCAAGAAGGGTATCGTTGCCACACCTCACCTTGGAGCATCCACAGCTGAAGCTGAAGAGAACTGTGCTGAGATGGCAGTAGACGAACTCATGGATTACCTTGAGAACGGAAACATCGTAAACTCAGTAAACTTCCCTAGAGTTACACTTGAGAAGAGCGGTGCAGAGAGACATTGCTTCGTACTTAAGAATGACAAGACAGCTGAAGAAGTAGAAGCAAAGATGAAGGAGTTCTACGGCGACAACCTCGCAGCAATCGCAGGTGCTAAGGTCAGAAACGGCGAATTCGGTTACTTCATCGTTGATGTCAAGGAATCAGCAGAACCATTCAGCTGTGACTGCATCATCAGAACAAGAGTACTGTAAATCATTACACATAAAAAGCGGCGGAAACGCCGCTTTTTCCGTTGTTTGCATCTTGTGTAAAAAGTATTGTGCATTATCGTTAGAGCGCACAGCTTGCATATCGAATATTCCGCAGAAGAGCATCACGTGCGTGCCGCTCTTCGAGGACGTGAGATATGTAAGCTGTGCGCTCTATGATATCACTGTTTACTTTTTACGGAAGACTAAGATACTTCCTCCGAAGCCTCCGCCGATCAGCCTTACAGCAGCTGTATCCGGCTTTGCACGGTACTCCTTCAGAGCTCTTGACAGTCCGTTTTCCTTGACCCCCGGCGGAACTACATTGCGCAGGAGATTTTCAGAACTGAGACCCGATCCGTTGATGCAGTCGAGGAATCTCTCTATGTTCCCGGTCTTGAGTGCTACTGATGCAGCCAGTACTCTCTCGTTCTCATCATAGAAGTGTCTTGCACGGTCTACCTGAAGCTGTGTGAGCTTGCCCTTCCTTACCTTCTCCTCAAGAATAGGCATAGCCCTTCTGAACTGCTCTTCATTGATGTCCCCGAGCCTTCCTACGCCCAGTGCAGCCGCTACTTTGAACATGTCATCAGGAACCGAAGCATATTCAGCGTCGAGGCCTGCGTGATCTGACTCTGTTGTCACGATTTCGATCTCATAACCTGACTTGCTGAAATCATAGTCGAGAAGCTCGATTTCAGGCTCACGGCCGTTGAAGTCGATCATTGCGAGCTTGCCGAGGCTGATCGCCAGCTGATCCATCATGCCGCACGGCTTTCCGAAAAATTCTCTCTCTGCAAACATCGCTATCTTGGCGAGCTGGACAGCATCCGCCTTGCCGTCGTAATACCTGTCGTTGATTATACGGCACACGAGAATTTCAAAGGCTGCAGAAGAGCTCAGACCGCTGCCTACAGCTACCTCACTCTTGATGTATGCATCAAAGCCGTTCCCGCTGCCGTCGAACTGTCCGAACAGATCAGCGAATCCGGCAAGGATCCCTGTAACGAGAGCCGCGGTGGTGCCGCTCTTATATTCGTTGGTGTTCGTGATGCTTACTTCAAACGGTTCATATCCCTCAGAGATTATTCTGATCACATCACTGTGATTCTCGGCTACATAAGCCTTGATCTGATACGGTGTCGGCATTACCATTACCTTTCCGCCCTGATGGTCGGTATGGTTTCCGAGAACCTCTATCCTTCCGGTTCCTATATATGACCTGAACTTAAGGATCTCTCTGTCATAGGTCAGGATACCGTTGGTTTCCTCTTCAACATCTGAAAGCTGCGTATAGATCGCAGCACACAGGCCCTTGTCAATCATTGGAAGTATCTCCTTTTCATATAATTTACTCATGTCGCGAAGCAGTGCCGCCTCGTTTTCACATTTTTTGTATCCGTATGTCTTGTCCATGTTCCAGCAGTGGTCAGGAAGCTTGCACGCATATCCTCCGAATTCCGAGAGGACCAGCGGTCTGTTCCCCGCTGTCAGCTCGACCGGCTTGAAATACACATGGTAGCTGTCAACATCGCTTTTACTCTGATGGAACCACCCTGAAGTGCTGTCGATGAACCTGCTGCTGTCGGTCTCTCTGAGCCTCTCATATGCAGCATCGGCACAGAACTGTCCCCAGCCTTCGTTGAAAATGGTCCAGTAGCATATGCTCGGATGATTATACAGCTGTTTTACCGTTTCATCCATAGTTTCAAGGAATATCTTCCTTGAATCTCCCTTATGTCTGTTCTCATCACTGAGATTCTTTATTCCTATTGTAGGAAGAGCGGTGTCATGGATGAATGAATACTCAGCATTGTTGACCATGTCCTGGAAAACCGCCATTCCCAGCCTGTCACAGTCGTAGTAGTAGCGGTCCGCCTCTACCTTTATGTGCTTCCTCAGCGTATTGAAGCCGAGGCTCTTCATGGCGAGTATGTCGCCGGCGAATTTGTCCGGACTCTCAGGAGTGTATATCCCGTCTTGCCAGTAGCCCTGATCAAGAAGTCCGTTGAAGAAGTACGGCTTTCCGTTCAGGCATAGTCTCTGGTAGTCCCCGTGCTTTTCTATCGTAAGCGTCCGGAGTGCAAAATAGGAGCTGATCCTGTCGCCGGAGTCCGATTCAAGTGCGAACTCATACAGATAAGGATCTTCGGGTGTCCATAAATGCGGATTGTTGATATTGATATGTATCGCCGCACACTTTGCCCCCTCAGACTCTGCTGATGCCAGACGGTACTTTTCCCCCATCAGGCTTATCGAGCCTCTCTCTATACCGTAAGCCCTTATCTCGACCCAGTCAGCACCGCAGTCTATCTTAAGGCGTTCGATATGATCATCCGGTACCGGTTCCATCCATACGCTCTGCCAGATGCCGGAAACAGGTGTATACCACATGCCCCCGTTTTTGCGTTTCTGCTTGCCCCATGGATATTTATGATCAAGGTCATCGGTCACCTCAACTCTGAGGACATGCGGCCTTACAGTCTCTTCAGGAAGAGCATCATCCGACCAGTCAGGCTCTTCAGAGGCTTCTGATTCTTCCTTCTCCGGTCTTATCAGATGTGTGATATCCAGGCTGAAAGGAAGGTATCCGCCCTCGTGGTATCCGGCCTCTTCCCCGTCAATAAATACCCTGGCCTTCTGATCGACTGCACCGAAATGCAAGATGACTTTTCTGCCATCCCATTCACCGGGTACGATAATATCCCGTTCATATATCATCTTTTCGCCGGGAGCTATTCTTCTGCATATACCGCTGAGCCTGCTCTCTGGGCAGAACGGCACATTTATAGTCTCCCACGCAGCTTCAGCATCAGTCTCCTGTCCGGTCCTGACGGTCCTGAATCTCCATTCACCGTTAAGTCCGGTCCATTCTTCCCTGACCAGCTGAGGCCGCGGATATATCTCGTTCCATTTGTTGCTCATCGCTGATGCCTTTCTGTCTGACATTATAGCAGATAGAACCGCAGGCAGGTATTATTTCAGAAAAAACATAGGGGCCGGATCATCATTGAATCGGCCCCTCTGTAAATATTTAAAGTTCAGCTGTATATCCCGGATATCAGTTGCTTCTCTCGTGTCTGCCCTTGATAGAATTGATTGGAGTCAGCTTGAGATACTCTTCAAGAGGAGCATCATTCATGCACAGTTCAATGATCTGTCTGCCCAGCGGATCGAGTTCAGGAACGAGGAATTCCTTCAGTTCTTCCTTGAAGAAGTCAGTCAGGATCTTGGCGCACTCATCATATCCGTCCTCGCCTACTCTCGACATCATCTCAGGTCTGAGGAATGTCTTTCTGATATACTGTCCGTCTATCTTCATCTCATCAAGAGAATATCCGAACAGCGGACATCTTGCAGGAACAAGGTGTGAAGCCTTGACCGTTCCGCTTCTTCTTGCAAGATACTCTCTGGTGATCCATTCAGCCTTGAAACCGATGTTGTACACACCGATATGCTGGTTAGGGATAAGGATGTTCAGAGTGTTAGGTGTATCAACGATCTGGTGAAGGAGCATGTTGGCCTGCTTGACCTTCTGTCCTGTAGCGAACGGCCAGTAGGATCCGACGCCTTCTGCCTTGAGGCCGCTGCCGGATGAGTTATCTGCGATCGAAGGATTCTTGAATCCGCGAGGCGAGATAAGTCTCCACAGCCAGGCCAGCGCAGGCGGAACGATCTGAACGAATCCCATAATACCGTAGTTAGGATTCTCCTTGGAGCTAGGCGGCATTCTTACACCGAATGAACGGATATCTACATCAAGAGCCTCATCTCCCGGAATGATGTTGTCTATCATGTCACGCGGGATTATGACTCTCGGATTTGAGCAAGGCTTGCCGTCCTTCTCGAGTGTATGCTCCCATATGAGGCATGTTGCTCCCGGAGTACCGTCAATATTGAAGAACTCAAGCGGTTCATCAGGATGTATGCTGATCCTCTCATAAAGAGGAATATTGCCATAGTAATTATCGCCGTCCACTCTGAGGAACCATCCGTTCTCGGCATCTGTTATTGCAAGCTTGCCGGATGTGGACTGCATATCCTTATGAGCCATGACCATGTCATCAGCAATCGGGAATATCTCGCATGTATCACCTATGTTGAGATAGAATTCCTCGCCTGTGATCGTATGTGTTGCCAGAAGTACTCTGTTGTCTCCCTCTCTTCTGATCTGCTCGAGCATCTCGCTCTTTCCGCCGCCCGATGCACCTTCATGCATGAATACGATCTCGTTTTCATACGGTGTCTGCAGAAGTGCAGCTGAAGCATGGTTAGTGATCCATCCTTCATGTTCTCCGATATCCAGAAGAATCGAAAATACGCCCTTCTTGGCGCTTGGTCCCGGATACAGGTTGTAGGAGAACACCTCGTGCAGCTCTTCAGATCTGCAGTGGACTACAGCCTGCTTGCCGCCAAAGTGTGTATGTCTGAACGGCGGCGCAACGTATATGATCGAGCGAGGTGTATAGCCATCCTCAATGTCATTGATGCTGACAAAATTCTGGATGTTGGCGAGCGCATAAGCGAAGAATGCTGCGTTCACAGGGCATACAACCAGGCATGTATAGCCGTGGTACTTACCTCCGATGCTGACAGGCATTACAATAAGCGGCTGCTCTGAAAGCCAGTTCATAGTAGCTGCTCTGAGATCTCCGAAATTCATTCCCCATACTTCGGAGAATCTCGGCTTGTCTGTCGGAAGGTCATCTCCGATGTACATGCAGTTAGGATCTCTCCTCCTCATGTATTCCTCACTGAAATTGACGGATGATCCGTTCTTGCATCTTACGACTTCAGCCTCCTGTATATATCCGTGTCCCGGTACCGTATATCCCACGATATGAACGCTTCCTCCGGATGTTCCGAAGCAAAGCTCATACAGTTCATCCTTGCTTTCAGGGAAAACGATGTTCGGGCATCCTGCCAGAGCTGTTCTGAGATCAGCAGGCAGATTCATTTTTTCAAGATAATCATTTTTCATATGTTAATATTCCTTTTTTATTCTTCTAATCCCTTTATTTCCAGTGCTCAGAACCGCACTGCGTGTTATTTTACTATTGTATTTTCTTGTATGCAATAAAAATCCTGCTCTTTTTAAGAGCAGGATCAATTACGGTCAGATCATAGGATCTGAAGCTCTATTCAGATTCTTCATCGACCTCTATTGTCTCGGCCTCCACATCAACAGCAGAAGCGCGCATCTCTGCTTCCTCCTCTGCTTCTTCCATAGCCTCCCGGGCAGCCTGCTCCTCCCTGAGCATCTCTGCATCCTTTCTTGCGAACTCAGCTCTCACATTGCTGACTTTCAGAAATACATATGCTACAGCCAGGATTACAAGTAATGCAAAAGTTATCATGTGATTATCCTCCGTAAGTTATATCAGTGCACAGCTGCCGGTCTAATAATCGCTTGCCCATCCGGTCACAAGAGAATCAGGAAAATTGGTCAGTGCATACCTGAGCATCTTGTCGCGTCCGCTTATATGCGTGGAATGGATATTGATGTGCTTCGGACAGATCCCGTGCTTTTTCATGTACGTAAGAGCATGGTATCCGTTGAACATGCTGTCCCATCCGAGATCATAGTCAAGATCCACTGTTTCCAGACAATCCCTGTATTTATCCAGCAGAGCCAGAAAATCAGCGTAGTTGTCAGCCGCCAGATACCCCTCATCGCGCGGCGGCGTTCTTCTGTCGTCCAGGTACAGTTTCATCTGCCTATTTCTTCAGCAGGTCTCTGATCTCCTCAAGAAGAACGATGTCTGCAGGCTTTTCTTCAGGTTCTTCAGGTGCAGGTTCTTCTTCCTTGGCTACAGCTGCCTTAGCCTTGTTGAGAGCCTTGATGATCATGAAGAGAACCCACGCTACGAGCAGGAAATCGATGATCGCCTGAATGAAAGCTCCGTATCCGATAGCTGCATTTCCTACTGTGATCGACATGTCTGCTACGCTGAGGCCGCCGCAGAGAGCTCCGATGACCGGCATCAGGATGCTGTCAACGAGAGCCGTTACGATAGCTGTGAAAGCTCCGCCGATGATGATACCGACAGCCATGTCCATTACATTGCCTTTGCTGATAAACTCTTTGAATTCCTTTAACATTTCCATATACCTCTTTCTTTATATTATTCATTTATACCGGCTGCACAGATACACAGCCGGTAACATATACCTTATTATTGTAATGCTGCATCCTTGTTGCAGACAAGCAAAATCAGGAAAAAATAAGAAAAACCTACATGTTCTCCGGCTTTATCGCCAGTACGCATTCTCCCAGATCGACCCCGGAAGTATCGTAGAACCATACATTTGCAAGCTTGACTGCCATGCCTGAATTATGTGCTTTCATAAGAAAGTCTTCGATTGTGCCTATATCTGAAAGCCCGAATCCGCCCGGTTCGGAACGGAAGTGCATAGGAACAGCGACCTTAGGTGTTGTCCTCTTAATGAGCTCGATCGCCTCTTCAGCATCATATGTATATTTTCCGCCTACCGGGATCAGGGCAACGTCAGCATCCTTCAGGATCTTAAGGTTGTCATCAGTCAGAAGATCATCCATGACCTCCCCGATGTCACCGTAGTGTATCAGCTTTTCCCCTGTCTTTCTGTCAGTCACTATGTGTATGCGGTTGGGACCTCTGAGAGCGCCTTTTTCAGGATCGTGCCAGGTGTCGATATAAGTCACTTCATACGGGCTCTCCTCTGACGGGTACAGTTTTACAGAGTCCCTGCTGTTGTGGTCAAAATGTTCATGAGAGCAGATGACCTCGCTTGCAGAGTCAACGACCTTGCGAAGGCCAGGTATCGAGTCCGGTTCATACGGATCGAAGACTATTGAGTAACCTGTTTCATTGTCCCTTACCTTAAAGCAGGAGTGTCCGGTATATTTGATCAGCATTTCCGCCTCCTTACAGTATCAGCGAGATAGCAGAGTCCATAGTGGATATCTCACAGTGCTCTGCACCCTCTTCATATTCGCCGTCAAGCGTCCAGTGTGTTCCCTTCTGGATATCGACTTCAATTCTCTTCGCTGAGAAGAACTCTATCTGGTCAGAGTGCAGCGTGCCGTTAAGCATGTTGAAAGCGATATCGTTGAGCTTGATGATATCATGCGGCATTTTTACAAGAAGGACCTCCATGAGCCCGTCATTCATATCTATGTCCTGCTTGTCGAGCTTGAGGATGCCTGCCACGGATCTTGAATTGCAGACAGCTCCGAACAGGTAATCACCCTCACAGGTGTATTCTGTTTCCGTTCCTCTGTCTGTTGTGATCCTCGCATGGATAGGTCTGATCGTCAGTATATCCTTGATGCCGCCCAGTATGTAAGCCGTATGTCCCAGCATGTTCTTGACCGTCTGCGGTACAGAATAGCTCGTGGATGTGAAGGCTCCGAAGCTGGCAACATAGCTGAAATACCTGCCGTTGAAGCATCCTATATCCAGTGGCTGTGCTTTCCCCTTTATTATCGTATCGACGCAGTCGAAAATAGATCCGGTCAGTCCGATGGAATTGGCAAAATCATTGGTGGAACCCGACGGGATGTATCCTATGCTGGTATTGTGACCTGAAGTGATCATTCCGTCTATGACCTCATTCAGCGTTCCGTCTCCGCCTGATACGGCAACGACATCTGCCTCTCCGCCGTATTCGGCAGCAAAGTCTCTGGCATCGCCTCTCGCAGTTGTCATAAGTATCTGTGTCAGGAAGCCTCCGCGCGAGAATCTCTCCACAAGTTCGGAAAGATATTTCGGCGCCAGCATCACACCTGACTTCGGATTCATGATCAGCAGAAGTTTTTTTCTGTTGTGCATTTCAGTTATTCCTTTTTATTATCTGTAGATTCTCTCTCGACCACCCTGTTCACAGCAGGATTGCGGTTGATGTAGTCAAAATCAGGGACGAGATCATCCTTGAGAAGCGAATCGTCGCTGTTGTCAGGATCGGCATCTATGAAGGTGCCTTCCGCTATCTCATCCTGTATCTCTTTCTCTATCCTGAGTCTTATACGTCTCTCTTCCTTAAGCTCACTTATCTCACGCTCGCGCTTTTCTTCATAGCCCGGGTCGAACTTCCTTGAGAACTTTACAGCGAGACTGTCAAGGCTTCTGTCGGCCATGTCATATTCGCCGATGATAAGCTTGTTGAACATCTCCTCACCGTTGGCAGGATACTGGTCCATAAGATAAGCCTTGATCTTGGCAGGCGTCAGTCTGCCCCTCCTCATGTGAATGTCCCACGACTTATTGAACATCATGCCGATGCAGAGCACCCAGCTTATGAGATAGAACCACAGCATCATCGCTACGATCGTCGAGAAAGCCCCGTACAGAAGGTTCTGATGGGTCGCTCTGGCTGTATACAGTGAATAAATCCATGTTACAGTCATGATGCCGATAGTCGCAAACACAGCGCCCGGAAGCACCGCCCTCATAGGCACCCTGATCCTCGGCAGCATGTAGTAGCTCGTCAGGATGACAAGGAAGAACAGAAGGCCGAGTATAGGCGTCCTCAGAGAGATGATGACCTCAGCTACAAACTGACTGTGAAATACCCTTCCGGCAATGATCTCACCGTATACATATACGATCAGCGAGAATGCCACAACAAGTATAAACATGAGACTCACAGGTATGATCTTGACTCTCTCAGTAAAGAAGTTGAACCTGTATCTGCCGTAGCTGAGCGTATAAGTAGTGAGTCTGGAAAGAGAAAATGCAAGCGAAGAGCTCGCCCATACAGCCAGCAAAATGAGAATGAAGTTGGAAAGTGCTGCCGATGATGATGCGGTCAGAAGGCTTTCCAGAAAACTGCTCATTTCCTGCGACAGATGCTCCTCAAGCCATACTCTTATGAAATCCATGGATATATCGAATATACCCAGGACCTGCGTAAGTACGATGAGGATAGGCACTGAAGACATGAAAAAGAAATACGCGATCTGTGCAGCAAATCCCGCATAATAAGGATCGTCGAACTGTCTCCACAGGTGGAACCCTATCTTGCGGGCCCTGACCCAGGTCAGAGGCAGCTTGCCTTTATCCTCCTCCGATTCACTTACCGTGTTTCTCCAGAAATCACTCATCTGCTGTAATTATACACAGTTCAGAGCCGAAGGCATAATCCCTTTACCCTTCAAGCAGCCTTTCAAGCTCCTGAAGAGCCCTTGCTCTGTGGCTGATCGTATTCTTGAACTCAGTGCCGAGTTCGGCAAAAGTCCTGTCCATACCTTCAGGAATAAACAGAGGATCGTATCCGAATCCCTCAGAACCTCTTCTTTCCTCTGCAATGTGTCCTCTGAGTTCTCCTCTTGCAGTAAGGACATAGACATCCCCGTCCTTAACTGCCGCCGCCGGAATATCCTTTCCTTCAGGATATATCAGCGTGATGACAGTAACAAAACCCGCTCCGCGCTCCTCAAAAGGAACCCCTTTGAGTTCACCGAGCATTTTGACATTATTGTCATCATATGTGCAGCCTTCACCGGCATATCTTGCGCTGTAGACTCCAGGGGCACCGCCCATTGCATCTACCATCAGACCCGAATCATCTGCAATGACCGGGCTGTCCATATATTTTGCCAGCGAAGCATCCTGCCTGATCATGTCGAATATCGTGCGTGCCTTGAGATATGAGTTTTCCTCGAATGTTTCGCCGGTCTCCTCGATATCATCCGTAGGGATACCCGCGTCATCTCTTGATATGACATCAAGACCGTATTTTTCAAGAATTGCCTTGATCTCTTTGATCTTGTTCTTATTCTGTGAAGCCAGTATAGCTGTACGCATCTTCTTCTCCTATATGTCCCTTCTGGCAGCAGCGAGCATTATCGCGCATTCTATCCTCTTGCGCTGGAGCTCACAGCCGAATTTATACACTTTATTGATGTCCCCGTTTGAATGGTAGTTGTTGGCAGCGCATCCGCCTGCGCAGTACAGCTTCGCCCAGCAGTTCCTGCACTCATCACGGGTGTACAGATTGTTGTTTCCCCTGAAGATATCCACTGTCTCAGGATGAGTGATGCCCTCATAGATGTTTCCGACTATCATCTCATCGTCTCCGACGAACTGATGGCATGGATACAGGTCTCCTGTCGGCGTTACAGCAAGGTACTCAGTTGAGACACCGCAGCCGGAGACTCTCTTGTAGATGCATGGTCCGCCTGTAAGATCCACGGTGTAATGGTAGAAGTTGAATCCTTCGCCGCGCTTTTCCCTTTCGAGCATCTCAAGCGCCAGCTTTTCGTATTCCTCAAACAGCTGGGGCAGATCCTCCTCGTGAAGTGCGTAAGGTACATCAGGATCTGAGACTACAGGCTCGATCGAGGTCTCCCTGAATCCCAGGTCTGCCATTGCGATGACATCACGCGAGAAGTCCTTGTTGTAGGCTGTATATGTGCCCCTCATGTAGTACTCTTTCGAGCGTCTCTCAGCACCTTCCTCAGTTCTTGAATCCACAAGAGCCCTGAAGTTGTCCATGATGCTGTCATAAGTGCCGCCTCCGGACTTGCTGTGCCGCATCCTGTCATGAGTCTCTCTCCTGCCGTCCATGCTGAGAACGACATTGCCCATCTCACGGTTGGTAAAATCTATGACATCGTCATCTATCAGCACTCCGTTGGTCGTGAGCGTGAAGTTGAATATCTTGTCATGCTTCTTCTCAAGCTCTCTGCCGTACTTCACGAGTTCCTTGCAGACATCCCAGTTGATAAGAGGCTCACCGCCGAAGAAGTCCACTTCGAGGTGTCTTCTGCTGCCTGAATTCTCAACGAGGTAATCAAGCGCCCTCTTGCCAACTTCAAGACTCATTATACCACTTTTGCCCGAATACTCGCCTTTGCCGGCAAAACAGTACTCGCAGTCCATGTTGCAGCCATGCGCAACATGAAGGCATATCGCCTTGAGTACGGACTGTTTGATCTTGAGCTGGTCAGCAGATGCCTCGTAGATGTCATCCGACCACAGGAGCCCTTCCTCATACAGGCAGAGAAGATCGTCTGCAGTCTCGAGCACATCATCTTCGCTGACACCGTATCTCATCTTCATTGTCAGCACGAGCTCAGCCCTGAGGGCCTCGTCATTCAGTGCCACGGCAGCAGGTCTGCCTGAAGAAACTGCGCTGTCAATGATCCCGATCATATCATAAGCGACCTCGTCAACTGTGTGGACCGAGGCGCTGTTTGCATCTATTACTATGTTGTAACCGTTTAATTTGTATTGATGTATCATAATTCACTTATCACTAAAAAAGGCGCTGCCTTTAAAGCAGCGCCCTCATGGTCAGCTACTTCTCCTTCTTCTGCTCGCAGTGCTGATTAGCTACGCTGCAGGAAGTCTTGCTTGCGGACTGGCATGATGTCTGGCACTCACCGCATCCGCCGGTAACCTGGGACTTAGCCATGTCTCTTGTAGTGATCGTGTTGATTCTCTTCATTGTGTTCTCCTCCTGTATGTTATCATGTCGTCTTTCCATGATCTTTTCACGGTTGTTAGGATACCATCCGGCACCCTTTATGTCAAATAAACGCTTATATTCTACTGTTCCTTAGGTGCTGCAGTGATCCTGAAAGTGAATACAGCTTCCTTCTTCATGTCCCTGTTCACGATCCTGATCCTGTCAGCCTTGCCGTCAGTGCTGTCCGCCTTGACGAGGATGTCGACTGACTCGCCTGCGACCATGTCTCTTGCCACTTCCTGGCCTTCCATAGGAGGCAGATCCCAGTTCCTTGTCTCAGGGTTGTATGCAGTATGATAGAAGCGCACTTTTCCGACTGTTACATCGAAATGGTAATTGCAGTCTACATTGACGCTCGGAAGCAGGCACTCGCTCTGCTTGTCACCGAGAAGACCTCTGAGATTGACTACAGCTGTTGCTGTCCTGTATATAAGGCCTCTGTACTCATCTCTGGAGTTGACAGCCTCGCATACGATGACAACATCACATGGTGCATTATTAAGAACATATTCAGTCGTTGAACCGATGCTGCTGAGCATGTCATCCTTGGACGACTTGGTCATGACTATCATGTCTGCTCCGGTTTCGCGGGCAGCTCTTGTTATCCTTACTCCGGTCTTGCCTACAGCCGACTTTGTCGTGACCTTGTATCCCTCCAGGGATGCCTTGATAACTTCGAGCTTCTCATCGAGTGCCGCAAGAGCTGCAGCCTCTGCATCGGACCTTACCGAGTATCCGAGTGTATCATCTACCATCATGACCACCACTTCTGCCTCGTCAGGAGAATAGTTCCTGGTGACATAGTGGAGAGCCTTGAGACTTCTGTCTGTTTCTTCCAGTGGCAGGAGAATCTTTTTCATACGTTCCTCCGATTCTATCAATTATTCAACCGGCCCATCCGGTATCAGCTTCACCGATTAGTATACTACAATTTGACTATTTAATAAACTTCTTGTTGAGCGTCATGATGAATATTTCAAGTGCAGCATACAGCACGAGATAGTCATCATCATAAGACAGTATAAGGTCGCTCTGGCACCTTCCGACTGTATCGAACAGGATGTTAGGCGAGCCTCCGATGACCGCCTTGAGTTCCCCGTCCCTTTCGATCATGTAGTTGAACGAGACATTAGCTCTCAGGTTGGCCGGGAACAGCCTGACAGTGAATGTGCCGGCATCAGTCTCTGCGGTATAGCCGTTGATGTCCTTGTTCCCTGTGATCTCTCCGAAATGGCCTCCGTCTGCGAACATCTCGAATCCTGCCCCGTCGTTCACGACGCCTTTGGCATTGACGGAGTGCGGCACGACAGAAGCCATCTCATCACCCTCTTCATCGAATATCTTAGCGGTGAACGGGTAATATGAGTTCTCGACCCTGAGGATATCATCCCCGTCCTCATCTCTGAAGTGACCTTCAGTCGAGTTGTGATAGTAGAAATTGTATTCATCCACTGATGCAGGGATCTCAGCGTTCCTGTCACTGTCAAGCTTTTCGATCACATCCTGCAGGTGATTGATCATCATGATGCAGCCCATCTTGAGGCCGGCAAACCCGGCATATCTTTCAGGCGTGACCTCGGTCTCGGATACGCTTATAAAATCCCTGAATCTGTACTCGTCCTCAGGCTCTCTTATAATATTATCCACCAGCGTGATGTGCTTGACATCGAGATAGTCCTTCTTATGCGAAATGACTATGCAGTCCTTGAATCTGTTAGGTCCGAAGACTATGCTGTCCCCTTCAAATCCCTTGTGCCCTGCGATCCATGCCCTGCCGAGAGGAGTATCCATATCCTTGATCCTGCTGTACAGCTGCGCAATGGTCAGGTCTGTCTTGATGACCTTCTCATATACACTGCGGTCATTGAACTTTCCGCCGCCCCTGTTCCAGAATATACCGAATGAGAGCAGCAGGATAATTCCTCCCATGATGAATCTGCCTACCGATATGGCGAGGAGTCCGCTTACAGCAGCGAGGATCCCCACCCATTTCATAGCTCTGTCCTGCTTCATAAATAAAATGATCCTTCTGTGTGTTTTACTGTCTTATGCTTTGAGGAGCTTGTCCACCGCATTGCGGATCGCCTTGCGGCGCTTTTCTGCTTCTTCTGCTGTGTCGCCCTTGGCCATTACATAGGTCTTGACCTTAGGCTCAGTTCCCGACGGTCTTACTGCAACAGCGCATCCGTCCTCGAGATCGTAGAAGAGCACGTTGCTCCTGGTGAAGCCCGGGATATCTGTCATGTAGTCCTTGAGTCCTGTGACCTTAAGTCCGATCTTCGCAGGCTGGTCAGCTCTGATATTGGTCATTACAGCCTTCATCTTGTCCTGAGCGTCATAGCCATCGAATACAGCTGACTCGGTGTTCTCGATGTAGTAGCCGTACTTCTTATACAGCTCCTGCAGACCTTCATATACGGACATTCCCTTGGCCTTGTAGTAGCATCCTACCTCAGCCATCATCATTGCGGCGAATACAGCATCCTTGTCTCTTGCATATGTGCCGCCCAGGAATCCGATACTCTCCTCGAATCCGAAGATGAAGTTCTCATCTCCGCCCTCATCGTACTGCTTGATCTTCTCACCGATGAACTTGAATCCTGTAAGAACTTCGTACATCTTGACATCGTTCATCTCGCAGATCCTGTTTGCCATTACGGTCGATACGATGGATTTGCATACAAAAGGCTTGTACGGCATAGTTCCGAGTTCTTTTCTCATCGTGATGATGTAATCCAGCATCAGGCATGCTATCTGGTTTCCTGTCAGGACCTTATAGCTGTCCCCGTCCTTGACTACAGCTCCGCATCTGTCACTGTCAGGGTCAACTCCGATGACGAGCTCCGCACCGTTCTTCTCAGCATACTCGATAGCGAGTGCAAAACCCTCGGAGTTCTCAGGGTTAGGTGATTTTACAGTCGGGAAGTTTCCGTCAGGTACCATCTGCTCCTCTACAAGGATGATAGCTCCGTAGCCCTGTCTCTTAAGGATCTCAGGAACCAGTTTGTAGCCTGCTCCGTGGAACGGAGTGAAGACGATCTTCATCTCAGGTCCTACCTGCTCGATATACTTGCGGGTGATGGAGGTCTCCATTACCTTCCTGATGTATACCTCGTCCATGTCCTTTCCGAGGATCTCAATGATGCCTTCCTCGCGCGCCTTGAGGTAGTCTGTAAGTTTTACATCCTTGAATATATCTATCTTGGCGATCTCGGCGGATACTACATCAGCATGTTCCGGTCCGAGCTGTGCGCCGTCTGCCCAGTATGCCTTATATCCGTTATACTCCTTAGGGTTGTGGCTGGCAGTAATATTGATTCCGGCAATCGAACCTGTCTGCCTGACAGCGAATGAAAGCTCAGGAGTAGGTCTCATGTCATCGAAAAGATATACTTTGATGCCGTTTGCGGCGAGGACTCTTGCGGCTTCCTCTGCAAACAGCCTGGAGTTGTTTCTTGAATCATGAGCAATAGCGACTCCATGTCCCTCTGTGGAGCTGCCTCCTATCTGTCCGCCCTTCTCGATAATGAGATTGGCAAGGCCCTGGGTCGCATACCTTACCGTGTATACATTCATGTTGCCGATACCGGCTTTCATTGTTCCCCTGAGTCCTGCTGTACCGAATGAGAGCATGGCCTTGAATCTGCCCTCGATCTCGGCTTCGTTTCCGGCGATGTCCATAAGCTCTGCCTTGGTTGCGCTGTCAACAGTATCTGAATCCAGCCAGTACCTGTACTCTTCCATGTAAGTTCTCATGTGTTCCTTCTCCCTTCAGCTGTATTTAACCAACGTTTTCAAACTGTGAGTTATACAGGTCTGCATATGCCCCTCCTTCTGCGAGAAGTTCCTCATGCGTTCCCTGTTCTACTATATCTCCGTGATCCATTACCAGGATCAGATCTGCGTTTTTGATTGTCGAAAGTCTGTGGGCGATGATGAAGCTCGTCCTGTCATGCGTAAGAGCGTCCATCGCCTTCTGGATTTCTTCCTCAGTCCTTGTATCTACCGATGAGGTCGCTTCGTCAAGGATCAGCAGCCTCTTGTCTGCCAGAATGGCCCTGGCGATTGTAAGGAGCTGCCTCTGTCCTTCGGATATATTGGTGGCGTCCTCGTTAAGGACCATCCTGTATCCTCCCGGCAGCGTCCTGATGAAGTGGTGCGCCTTGGCAGCCTTTGCGGCTGCTATGATCTCCTCGTTGGTCGCATCTTCTCTTCCGAACTTTATATTATCCTTGATAGTGCCCTTGAAGAGCCATGTATCCTGCAGGACCATCGCGAAGCTGTCTCTGTGCTCTTTCCTGGTGAGGTCTCTGATGTCTCTTCCATCGACTTTTATAGATCCGCTGTTTACATCATAAAACCTCATGAGCAGCTTGACAATAGTGGTTTTGCCTGCGCCCGTATGACCGACGATGGCGATCTTCTGTCCCGGCTCCACCTTTGCGCTGAAATCATGGATGACGATGTGCTCGGGATCATACCCGAATGTCACATGCTCGAACTCAACTGCGCCTCTGATCTCACCGGCATCATCTATGGCATCCGGCCTGTCAGTCTCTTCTTCCTCGCCGAGGAATTCAAATACTCTCTCGGCAGCGGCTGCCATCGACTGCACCTGGTTCATTATCTGAGCGATCTCCTGGATAGGCTGCCCTATATTCTTGACATACTGGACGAACGCCTGGATATCCCCGACACCAATCGCGCCCCGTACGCACAGGATGCCTCCGGCAATGGCTACGCCTGCATATCCGAGGTTGCTTACGATCCTCATAAGAGGTCTCATCATGCCCGACAGGAACTGTGATTTCCATGCTGACTCATACAGTTTTTCATTGGCCTTGCTGAATTCTTCAGTCATCTCCTGCTCGCGGTTGAACGCCTTTATGACAAGATGCCCTGAGAAGTTCTCCTCGACCTGTCCGTCTATTATTCCCAGATATTCCTGCTGCGCCTTGAAGTGAGGCTGGGACACCTTGATTAGAACAGCCATCACGATTGCCGAGAGCGGCACCACAAGCAGGGCTATGATTGTCATGGTTACATTGATCGTAAGCATCACAACCACGATTCCCGCCATGCTCACTATCGCCCATATGAAGTTGGATATGCTCTGGCTCAGAGCCTGTCCGAGTGTGTCCACATCGTTGGTGATCCTCGAAAGGATCTCGCCTGTCTGAACACGTTCAAAATATCCTACAGGCATGCGGCTTATCTTCTCTGATATGTCGCGTCTCATGCGGTAGACGATCTTCTGCGTGATATTGGTCATTATGAACGCCTGGAGCCACTGTGCGGCAGCGCCGACGGCGTACAGGAACATCGTGAGCATCAGGACTTTGCCGACTGCTTCAAAGTCTATGCCGCCGGTTCCTCTGAGCCTGGCCATGACACCTTCAGCGATAAGCGTAGTCGCACGTCCCATCACCTTAGGGCCGACTGTCTCAAATATGGTAGCAAGTGCTGCGATGAAGACAACGAAAACAACAGCAAGCTTATACCCTCCCATATAACTGAGGGTATCGCTTACAGCCTTCCGGAAGTTCTTAGGCTTCTCCGCACCGGCAAGTATCGCGCTCGGGCCTCCGCCTCTCCGCTTTCTCCGCGTATTATTCTGCTGGCTGTTTTCGTTTTCCGCCATCCGCTGTATCTTCTGTCTCCGTTATACTGCCTCAAGCTCACGCTCAGAGAGCTGTGACCTTGCTATATCCTGATATATGCTGCAGTTCTTCATGAGCTCTGCATGTGTGCCTTTGCCGGCTATCCTGCCCTCATCGAGCACGATGATCTGCTCCGCATTGAGTATAGTGCCGACCCTCTGGGCTACGATTATCCTGACCGAATCAGCAATATTCTTCTCGAGTGCCTTTCTCAGAGCTGCATCAGTCTTCATGTCAAGAGCCGAGAATGAATCATCGAATATCATGATCTCAGGCTTCTTGATGACTGCTCTTGCTATAGCGAGCCTCTGCTTCTGACCGCCGGATACATTGCCGCCGCCCTGGGAAATGACGCTGTCATATCCGTCAGGACGCTCGTCTATGAAGCCCGTAGCCTGAGATATCTCAGCAGCGAGACGCACCTCCTCATCAGTCGCATCCTCATCTCCCCAGCGTATGTTCTCGCCGATCGTGCCGGAGAAGAGTATTCCCTTCTGAGGCACGTAGCCTATAGAGTCTCTCAGAGAGCGGAGCGATATGTCTCTTACGTCCCTGCCGCCCACGGTAACTCTGCCCTCAGTCACATCGAAGAACCTAGGTATAAGGCTTATGAGAGTCGTTTTGCCGCATCCGGTAGAGCCGATGATGGCGGTAGTCTCACCCGGTCTCGCCTCAAAATCTATATCTGTCAGGACATTCTCCTCTGCGTCAGGATACATGAAGCTGACATGCTCGAACCTGACTGTCCCGTCTGTCTTTCCGGTTATATCCTCTGCTCCGTCCATGTCCTTGATGGATGATTCAGTATTGATTACTTCGTATATCCTGTCTGCAGCAATACCTGCTCTCGGAAGGAATATCGCCATGCTCGCGATCATGAGGAAGGAGAAAACTATCTCCATCGAGTATGCGATGAACGCTGTCATCGTACCGACCTGGAGCTCTCCCATGTCTATCTTCCCGGCAGCTACCCATGTGATCCATACGCTCAGCCCGTACATGATGATCATGAGGACCGGGCTCATGGATATCATTGTTCTGTTTACAAATAACTGGTTTCTGTAAAGGTTTCTGTTGGCCTTGTCGAATCTCTTCTCTTCTGTTTCTTCTCTTCCGAATGCCCTGATCACCTGGATACCGGTAAGGATCTCTCTCGAAACAGCATTCAGAGCGTCAACGAGAGACTGCATGACCTTGAATTTTGGCATTGCAATAACGAACAGGAGCAGCACCATGAGAAGAATCGCTGTTACGCCTGTCACTATGACAAAATTCATATGTGCATGTGTCTGCCATACCTTGATAATTGACCATGTGCAGATACACGGTGCGAACAGCATCATCCTCAGCATCATTGTCGCTGTCATCTGGACCTGCTGTATATCATTGGTCGCACGTGTAATAAGAGAGGAAGTCTGGAACCTGCTGATCTCGGCGCTTGAGAAGGACATGACGTTTTCGAAAAGACTCGACCTCAGGTCTCTTCCGATTGTGGCTCCGACGCGTGCTGCAAGGAAAGAAATACCTGTCGTGAACACAAGGACTATCAGAGACATGAGCAGCATCATCCCGCCGCATTTCCACATGTATCTGTTCTGTACGGTGAGAATGTCTATGCCTGCTTCTTCGTCACACTCCGCGGCATACTGGAGTCCCATCGACCTGAGGTTCTGATCTGACTCATCAGGGTCTGACGGGAGTTTTTCCCCTATCTTATCCGCATATCTTTTTGCTACAGGAACCGTCAGCTCTTCATCGAGCTCCTTCAGCCTGTCCGAGTCTGTCTCATTCAGCCTGTATATTCCGTCTTCATCCGCATCATAGAACGATTCCGTCACGGCAGCCTGCTCAGCAGTCATGTATGAAGTGAGTTCAGAATACTCATCAGAAGTTACCGCTTCGGGAAGGACATGCTCTATACCATGATTGATTATGCCGGTATCTATGATGTTCTGCGTATACTGCGGCAGATTCATCTCACAATAAGCCTGCCCTGCCATCAGAAGCAGGACAAGCAGTGCGGTCATCTTATGCGGTAATAGTGTTCTGAAGAGATTCTTCATGCAGTTTTATTTATCGTATGCTGTTATCCGCTCAGTATCAGCAGTCCCTGCTGTCATGAGCGCTTTCTCTATGTCCCCGATGGAGCGGACCTCAAGTATGCCCGCTCTGTCGATTTCCCGGTTGAATCCCTCAGCGGTCATCCTGTCAAGGAACCTGAGGAAATGGTCATAATACCCGTTGATGTTGTAGATCATTACAGGGCGCACTTCGCTTCCGAGCCTTCCGAGTCTTTTAAGACTCATGACCTCACTGATCTCATCAAGAGTTCCCGTGCCGCCAGGCAGAGCTATGAAGGCATCTCCTTCATTTATCATGATCTTTCTTCTCTCGGAAAGGTCCTCTGTGATCCTGAGGTCCTTGATCTGCTTGTGTATCTCCTCAGCGAAGATAAAGTATTCAGGTGTGACGCCAATCACCTCGCCGCCTGCTTCCATGACAGCGTTGGAAATGACGCCCATCATCCCCACATCGCCGGCACCGTACACGAGCGCGTGGCCGTTTTCAGCCATCCAGGTTCCGAGCTCTGCAGCCCTCTTCCTGAATTCAGGGTCCTTTCCTGTCTGCGCCCCGCAGTAAACTGTAATGTTCATCTATATTCCTACCGAATTGTCCATCATGTGAGTCAGGACAGTATCATCATGATCTTCTCTGTTCCACTCAGGGTCATAGAACAGGTTGAGTCTAAGTACGTTGGAAATCTCCCTGAGGAGCTTGCAGCCGGCAATACTGTTGCCCTGAGTGTCCAGTGCAGGTCCGAACACGCCGATCCCGGCTCTCTTGTCGGATACTGAAAGAAGGCCGCCGCCTACTCCTGACTTTGTAGGGATACCGACCTTGATGGCAAAAGTACCCGATCCGTCATACATTCCGCATGTCAGCATGAGTGTCTTGACGATACGTGCAGTCTGTGATGACATGAATCTCTTGCCTGTGAGCATGCATACACCGTCGTTGGCGAGCTTCTTGCCGAGGTTGGCAAGAGACTCGGCAGTGATGTCTAGTGAGCACATCTTGGTATAGAATCTCAGCGTATCCTCTACGTCAGTTGTTATGACGCCCTTGCTCTCCAGAAGATATGCTATCGAACGGTTCCTTGAGCATGTCTTCATCTCCGAATCAAACACTGTCTGATTGAGAGTGATCTCAGGATCCGAGCATATCTCTCTTGCATATCTGAGCATATCCTGGAATGAAACCTCAGGCAGCAGAAGTCCGCATACTGCGAGAGCTCCCGAGTTGATCAGCGGATTGTATGGTCTCGAGTCGTTAACATCCAGCTCGACCAGAGAGTCAAAAGCTTCGCCTGAAGGTTCAGCTCCGACCTTTCTGAAAACGTTCTTGAGGCCGCATATTTCCAGAGCGACGATCAGCATCAGTACTTTGGAAACCGACTGCATAGTGAAACGCACATCATAGTCTCCGAGGCAGATCTTGTCTCCCTTAAGAGGATACAGACAGATTCCGAGCTGGTGAGGATCGACCTTGCTGAGCTCCGGGATGTATGTAGCAACATGTCCGTTAGGTATCTCCTCTCTTGCAAGGTCCATAGCCTTCTGGATTATCTCCGTGGCTTTGTCGGTATCGAGCATCTGGTAATGCCTGTCGATAGTCACGTCTTCATGCTTTTTGTCCTTAACAACTTCACTCATTATTGCACCTCTTCTGTGTATATTGATTAGGGGGTTTGTGCTTTTGCATAGATAATTTATTATACAGCAAAACTTCATCCATTGAAATAGACCGCAGGTCGCATTTAGGTGCACCAGATGATGCAGGCCGCAAGTGTATATGCGGCCGTCATCCCCCTGCAGGGGTTCCACAGACCATCTTATTCTGCTAAAATACTGGAAAAGAACTCACAGAAAGGCAGGCAACACAATGGCTGATAATCATGAACACGCGCACGGCCACAGCCACTCTCATGATCATATACACGAGCATTCACATGTAGATGAGAATGGTCACGTTTACACGCACACACATACACACGCGGACGGCTCACACGAGCACGATCACGGTCACATACATTCGGCAGAGCACACCAGAAAAGTCCTGAACAGGATGTCGAGGATCATCGGGCATATGGAATCTACCAAGAGAATGGTCGAAGACGGAAGAGACTGTTCAGAGGTCCTGATCCAGCTATCCGCCATAGAATCGGCGATCAACTCCGTCAGCAGAGTCATCCTCAAGGAACATCTCTCTACATGTGTTATCGATGCTGTAAAGCGGGATGATACTGCGGCTCTTGAGGAGCTGAACAACGCGATCGATAAGTTCATTAAGTAATAAGAAAGGCCGGGAAATACTTCATTCCGCTCGAGTCCTCGCTGCAGCATCGCGAAAGGCATCTGCGGATTCTCGCTCCATGAAGTTTTTCCCGGACTTTTTTTAATTTTAAGAGATAAAGAAAAGGTCATATCTACTACAGGATATGACCTTTTAATGTGTCTTTTTTACTGATATGCAGGCTGCTTTCTGACTACTTGTAGAGTGCTGCGAGCTCTTCTGCAAGTGCCTCGATCTGTGCCCTGCTCTCATCGTTAAGAGCGGAAACGATCTTGACTCCGTTCTCAGCGTAATTCAGTTCCTTGCATCCTTCCAGCATTGCTTTCATTGTCTTCGCAGCTGTCGGTGCCCATGAACCGTTCTCCATGAATGCGACATTCTTCTTCTGATAGTTTCTCTCTGTCAGGTGATGGATGTACTCCTTCATGAACGGGAAGATATCATTGTTGAATGTAGTTGTAGCGAACACCTGAGTGTCATATCTGAATCCGTCCTCAACGCACTCGGCTATGTCGCTTCTTGCGAGGTCGTTTACTACAACTTCAGGAACTCCCTTTGCCTCAAGCTTCTCTGCAAGAAGTTCAACTGCCTTCTTCGTGTTGCCGTAAACGGAAGTGTAGGAAATAACAACGCCCTTTGACTCGGAACCGTATGATGACCATGTGTCATAGAGGCCGATATAGTATCCGAGGTCTTCCATGAGAACCGGTCCGTGCAGCGGGCAGATAGTCTGGATGTCAAGCTTTGCAGCCTTCTTCAGGACAGCCTGTACCTGCATTCCGTACTTTCCTACGATGCCGAAATAATATCTTCTTGCTTCGCATGCCCAGTCATCATCGTCAGCTCCGGTCTCTCCGCACTTGTCGAGAGCTCCGAACTTGCCGAATCCGTCAGCACTGAAGAGCACTTTGTCTGTGCTGTCATATGTCATTACTACCTCAGGCCAGTGTACCATCGGTGCAGCAACGAAGTTGAGCTTGTGAGCTCCGAGGTCAAGGACAACGCCCTCGCCTACGACGACTCTTCTGTCAGCGTACTCTTCGCCCTCAAAGAAGTTCTTCATCATGGTGAATGCCTTCTGCGAGGAAACAACGCATGCCTGCGGGAAAGCTTCCATGAAGCCTCTGATGCTGCCGGAGTGATCCGGCTCCATGTGCTGTACTACCAGGTAATCCGGAGTTCTGTCGCCTAGGACAGCCTTGATGTTTCCGAGCCACTCATCTGTGAAGTGACAGTCTACAGAATCCATGACTGCCACCTTCTCGTCATTGATGAGATACGAATTGTAAGCCATGCCTTCCGGAACTATATAGTGTCCCTCGAACAGGTCAACATCGTGGTCATTGACACCTACATAGATAATGTCTTTTGTGATTTCCATTTAAAATATCTCCTTCTGATAATTATATGTATTATTCAGCCTTCCAGAGTGAGTGGAGGTTGCAGTATGCATAAACAGCCTCGACCTCATCATCGTCACAGATCATGAAGCATGCCTTAGGCGGTTCGCCCGGCTTAAGAGCTTTTCTCTGGTTGCCCTGCTTAGTCTTGAGAGCGATCCATTCGATGTAGTGCTCAGGGATCATCGGATGCTCTGCAGCACCTACTGTTACGGATACCTTGTTGCCTTCAACCTCAAATACAGGAACGTGCTTCTCTACAGCTGCATCTGTTGTTCCGGCAATGATCTCTTCCATCGGCTCTCCGCAGCATACTACCGGGCAGCCTGTCTTCTTTACAACTGCGACCATCTGTCCGCAGATTTTGCACTTAAAGAATCTCATTTCCATAATCGTTCTCCTTTGCTTAACGGGTGCCTCAGGCACCTGAGAGTTCTCATACACAGTATTTGTATCATATTGACAGGTTTTAATCAAACCAATCATGTCATACTTCACCAATATTTCACCGACAGATGGTAGATTAATTACAGACAGCAGATCAGCTGCAGACTGCAGCTTAATACACCCCCGGAACACAGGAGGCATAAATATGATCACTTTACCTTTCAGACTGGCTATGATGGACGGCAAAGGGGAACCTGAATTCATAGATTTCAGGAAGGCCGGCCCGGAGGATATCGACGAAGTCGTTGCCCTTCAGGAGCGCATTATAGACGCGCTGCCTGACAAGGATCTCTATCAGGATTCGACAAGAGAGGAGTATCTCACACAGCTTACTGAAGACGTATGCTTTATAGCAGAATGTGACGGAAAGACCGCAGGATTCTCAGTTATGGTGCCTAATGACCCTGACAATCCGCGCAACTACGGCAAGTATCTTGACTACAGCCGTGAGCAGCTTGCAAAGACAGTCTCGCTCGACCTTACAATGGTCGATCCTGAGTTCAGAGGCCGCGGTATCCAGCGCATATTCAACAAGCTCCGTATAGGAACAGCTATCGGGATGGGAGCTGCTGAAGGACTCTGCACCATCTCGCCTGACAACCCGTACAGCTACCGCAACTTCCTCGTTCTCAACTTTGAGATCATAGAGCAGCGCGAGATGTACGGCGGCAAGCAGCGCTACATCCTTCGCAAAGTATTCTGATCAAACAAAACAGCTCCGGCAGACCTCATTACAGAAGGCCGCCGGAGCTATTTTTGTGTTTAATACTGTTTCAGATGCGCACGGATCCGTCAGCTGAGTCTTGCCAGGAAGACAGCCTTGCCCTCTTCATTCAGTGCTCCTATCTCAAGAGATCCGTTATCTGCCTCTCTGCATCTGAAGGAGAGAGTACTGCCTTCATAGCTCTGCGACACGAACTGAACTTCCATGTCCCTGATGTTAAGCTCTCTTATCTGTTCCGATGTGAAGCATCCGAGCATCGCCCTGATGTAGTTTACATTGTTCATGTGCCCGCCGAGGTCTATGTCGACTGAACGTATAGTGTACGTCCCTATCTCCCTGCAGCCCTCAAAGCCCTTGCCTATTTTGGAAAGAGGCAGCTCAGGTGCCGGTTCATCAAATTCTATATGGTCCGGGAAAAGTCCTGCCATCGGAACCAGTCTGCCTGTCTCATGACTCATTACAGCCCATATGCTTCTCCCCTCGAACAGCTTCTCATCCCCCGCATAAAGCGCAAAATCTCTTTCGGATTTTGCCCTGTCCGCAGGCTGTATCCAGGTGAGCATCTCAGTCATGTCCATCATGGACGGCATTCTGTCAAAATGCATCACGATCCTCGTGATGACCCAGAAGTAATTCCGTCTGCTCATTCCTGCCGGTCCGATGTCAAAATGGTCGGCATGAAGTGTTGCCATGTTCTGGAACATATCAAACGCTGCCGGAATGCTCAGCTTCGAGTCGCTGTCACACATGCTCGGCAGTATCATCACATCTCTTCTGTATCTGCATCCCATTTCACTCATATCAGTATCTGTCTCCGTTCCCCTTTTTTAATCTGATCACTCTTCAGGCTCATATTCCGCCCGGCACATCGCGTAGAATTCAGGCCTGTCCTTCGGCATGATCACAGGCTTGCCCTCACGGGTCAGAAAGCCGTGTTCAGAAGTTCCTTTTGCCCTTATCTCCCCTGTCTTCGCATCTGTGACCTCATATGTGAAAGAGCATTTGAGCCTGCTCAGTTTTACCATCCTGACTGCTATCCTGACCGTATCTCCGTACTTTACCGCATGCAGATACCTGCATGAAACGGCAAGCGTCGGGCTCACTATCTCTTCCTCTTCGAGTCTGGCGTACGGATAACCCGCCTGCTCCATGAAGGAGCATCTTGCTTCCTCGAAATATCTTATATAGTTGGAATGATGGACTATGCCCATCTGATCCGTTTCATAATAATTGACGACCCTGTCGTAATATCTCATTATTCGTCCCCTTGTCCTGCCTTCACCGTTATCCAGTCGTGCCCCGTTGCCTTCACAAATTTATCAAAGATATCTTCCTTGCGGATTCTGAGGCTTGACGTATTTATGCACGGATGGCATCCGATGTATTCCTGCCTGAAAAGATCTTCATCGACCAGGAGCTGCACTCTGTGCTCTGTATCGTTCATGAGCCCCATCACGCTTGCAGATCCGGGTGTTGTACCGACCATTTCAAGCATGTACTCAGGTTCTGCGAAGTGAAGCCTTGAGCTCCCCGCCTGTTTGGAGATCTCACTGCTTCTGAATGTTTTCTCTTCAGGGATCATCAGCATATAGAACTTCGTTCTCTGCCTGTTGGCAAGGAACAGGTTCTTGCATATCTTGGCGCCCAGAGCCTCTTCGACTGCCTCGCATACATCAGGATGCATCGAATCTGCCGGCTCGTGGTCGAGTCTGTAATATTCTATTCCAAGCTCATCAAGAAGATCATATACTCTGATCTCCTTCTCAAGTCTTCCTTCCGGCGATGCCGGTCTTCCTCTGTGTAAAGTAAGTGTCATTATCCTGTGGCGGCTCCCCTCTGTCAGTGCTGTCTGCGCGCTGTATTTTCCCTGCTCATCAGGTAGTATACTGCTCCGATAAGGCCCGCGTCATTTCCGAGTGCAGCCGGTCTGAATTCAAGATCATCTGCAAAATCAGGCATTATCATCGAAAGAACCTTCTCCTTGAGCGGCTGTATCAGGAGTCTGTCCTGCGCCGAAACTCCACCGCCTATGAGAACGAGCTGAGGATCAAATACATGTATGAGACCTGCAATGCCGTATGCTATCTCACCGATCCATCTGTCAAGAAGGTCGAGAGCATGTCTGTCCCCTGCTTCAGCTGCGCTGAAGAGGACCCTGCCGCTCGTGAGATCAGGATCTTCAGAAACAGCAGTCCTTATGAGTGCTGAAGTGGAAGCATACCTTTCAAAGCATCCGTCAAGTCCGCAGATGCAGTGGTCTCCTCCTGCGTGTGTAGGGAAGTGTCCGAGCTCACCGGCATAACCATGTGCACCCTCCAGGAGTCTGCCTCCTGTTATGATGCCGCCGCCTACACCTGTTCCGAGCGTGACGCCTACGACATCCGTATAGCCCATGGCAGCACCTGCCCACAGTTCACCCAGTACTGCGCAGTTGGCATCATTGGCAAGTGTCGTAAAGTATCCGAATTCATCTGTCAGCTCTCTGCAGACCTCCGTTCCCGACCAGCCGGGTACATTGCCTCCGTTTTTAGCTACGCATCCCTCAACTGAGTTGATGCAGCCGGCGGCAGATACTCCGATACCCGATATATCGGATCCGCTCAGGTCCTGTTCTTCAATAAGCTCACGGATGCTGTCCTTGATGGCCTGAATGGCCGTCCTTCCGTCTCCCTCATCAGTGTATATTGATTCCTTTTTAATGAGGACTTCTCCTCTGTCGTCAACTATGCCGAGTTTGATGGATGTGCCGCCTACATCGACACCGATATATTTCTTAGCCATAGAAGTTCTCCTTTCAGTTCGATGTATATTATACGCTATGCACCGTACATACTGCGATTATTTTTGATCTGAATTGCACGAAAATTTTGCCATTAGTTTTTGTAATACCGGATATGCAGAACTACCATTTTACTGCTTCAGATATAAGTGTTAAATTTTTATCAGAAAGAAAGAGCTGCGGCAGAAGCCAAAGCCGCAGCATGATATATCAACTTCAACCAATCAAATCTAATTATATCAGGAGGTATCACTATGGCACTCGCATTCGGAATCGTAGCAGTATCAGGAATCATCACTTATGAACTCGAGAAGAACGCACCAGACGTACTCGGAAAATAAGATCCACTAATCAAGAATCATAAACCTCAACAGAAAAACCCGGCAGCTTCTGCCGGGCTTTTCTTATGTCTCCTGATCCTGCAGTATGCAGCAGAGGTTCTGACTGCTTTTCGTAGTATCAGCGTATATTCTCCCTGATGTACTTGATTACAAATCTCGCAAGCGGGCCTGCATCCTCGACCGACCTTATCCCTATACCGAGAGTACGATATGCTTCAGGGTCGAGCATCCTTGTATCATAGTCTCCCGGGAACTCGTTGATGGTCAGTTCAGGAAGTATAGCAAGTCCCAGTCCCCTCTGTACCATTGAGAGGACTGCGAAGTCATCTCTTGAGTGATATCTCACCTGAGGCATGAATCCCGCATCTTCAAACACCTTGTGCGGATCCTTATCGTAGCTCTTATACGTCATTATGAACGGATAGTCCCTCAGAACATCTACAGGAACATAGTCATACTTGCTGAGGTCGTATTTCTCCGGCTGGAAGACAACCATCATAGGATCCTCCAGAACAGGAATGAAGTCTATGTTCACCTTTTTCCCCGGATCACTCATCAGAGTTATATCCAGCGACCCGTCAATAAGTCCTCTTATCATCTCCTCATGCCCGAGCTCCTCTATCTGGAACACCACCTCCGGATAATTGTTGTGGAAGTACTCTATAATCTGCGGCACCCAGTAAACCGATGTACTGACGAATGTGCCGATCCTGATCGTTCCCCTGTGCAGTCCCTGTATCTCAGCCATCTCCTGATCAAGCCTCTCTTCGCTTCTTATGAGCTCCCTCATGGCCGGTATCAGCATCTGTGCCTCATTGGTTGGCTCGACTCCCCTGTTGGTCTTGACCAGCAGCGGAAAACCGATTTCATCCTCAAAAGCCTTCACTGTCTGTGTCAGATACGACTGGGTATATCCGAGAGTCTGACCTGCTTTGGTCAGGCTTCCTTTGTCTATTGCGGTAAGTAAAATCCTTATTCTCTGTGTGTTCAACCTCTTTCTCCAATTGGGTAAAAATTGCGTAACTCAAGTAATATCAACGGTTACGCGCCCCTCTATTGTTCTTTTCGCGAACAATACCGTCAAAATATTAACAAAGATTGATTATAAATGCAACTTTATGATAGGTTACAGCCGTAAGCCAAATATTCGAGTGAAGCACCTACGGAAAGATCACAGCCGGTATGAAAAACTGACTGCGACCAGTCGCAATGCAGTAACGGTATGTGGCACCGAAGAAGAAAGCATATGTCTTCATCAGAGCATGTGTGAAGCTTTCAGGTAAACGGACGTAGTGCGGACGAGACTCTGGAGAGAGCTGCTGTTGCGGCCACCGAAGAAGTAATACTTTCAGGTAAAAGGTACAGGGAGCATGATGCAATAGTTTTGCATGCATGCTCCCTGTTTGTTTTATAAAGAACAGATGCTTCTTCCGCTGATCTATTAGCAGCATATCTTCCCCGCGCTTGTCCCCCGCTTCATGGAGTGTTTACGGAGATAAGTAAGGAGAGAAAAATGGAAACAATTGCTAGTATCAACTCTGCCGTCAACAATTTCGTTTGGGGCGTGCCTGCAATGGTATGCATCTTCGGAATAGGCCTCTACCTGAGCATCAGGACCGGTTTCATCCAGATCCGCAAGTTCGGGCTCGCGATGAAAGAGACCTTCGGCAAGATCTTCAACAAGGACGCCACAGCTGAGGGAGCTATCTCCCCTTTCCAGGCGCTGTGTACGGCACTTGCAGCGACCGTCGGAACGGGTAACATCGCAGGCGTAGCCGGCGCTATCGCCATTGGCGGTCCTGGAGCAGTCTTCTGGATGTGGATATCCGCTCTGCTCGGAATGTGCACCAAGTTCTCGGAAGTAACACTCGCTGTTCACTTCAGAGAGATCGATGACACAGGCACATACGTAGGCGGACCTATGTACTACATCAAGAACGGTCTCGGAAAGAACTGGAAGTGGCTCGGATCACTGTTCGCCATCTTCGGCGTTCTCGCAGTATTCGGTACAGGAAATGCTACACAGGTCAACACGATCACAACATCGATCGATACCGCTCTCACATCCTTCAACGTTATGGGAGAAGGCGGGATCAAGACACTCAACCTGATCATCGGCATCATCCTCGCAGTTCTTATCGCATTCATCCTGATCGGAGGCGTTCAGAGGATCGGAGCTGTTACTGAAAAGCTCGTTCCGTTCATGGCTGTATTCTACATCCTGCTCGGACTCGGTGTTATCGTCATCAACTTCAGATATGTTCCTCAGGCTATCGGCTCCATCTTTGAGGGAGCATTCAGCCCTAAGGGCGTTACTGGCGGAGTCGTAGGAAGCATGTTCCTCAGCGTTCAGAAAGGTATCGCAAGAGGTATCTTCTCCAACGAGGCAGGTCTTGGTACAGGATCAATGGCCCATGCCAGCGCTGACGTTAACCACCCTGTAAAGCAGGGCTTCTTCGGAATCTTCGAGGTATTCGTAGATACGATCGTTATCTGCACAATGACAGCACTCATCATCCTCTGCGGACGCGCTCAGTTCGAGTATGGCGTACCTGCAGGTGCTGAGATCACGATCCAGGGCTTCACAAACACATACGGAAGCTGGGTATCGATTTTCACAGCTGTGGCAATGTGCTGCTTCGCATTTTCGACTATCCTTGGATGGGGACTCTACGGAACAAGATGCTCTGAGTTCCTCTTCGGAAGCAAGGCTGCAAAGCCTTTCCTGATCCTCTACGCACTCGTAGCTATCCTCGGTGCTACAATGGATCTCGGAATCATCTGGGAAGTTGCAGAGACATTCAACGGACTCATGGCTATTCCTAACCTGATCGGCGTATTCCTCCTCTCAGGCACTGTAGTCAAGCTCGTAAAGAACTACTTCAGCGAAGACGAAGAATACGTATCATTCTGGGATTCACAGAAGAACGCTTAATAACTAAGCCTTCACAAATTCACTTTACATATAGAAAACAGCGGACCTGTCCAGACGGGTTCGCTGTTTTCTTATACTTTGCTTTCTCTCGATACTGTTCAGCACATTATATGTGTACTACTGTGAATTATCTTTTTTTCTTTTCTGAAGATCGTCTATGATCCTGTCTATCTCCGCCTCAGACGGCTGCTCGCATCCCTGACCCATCTGATGTTTTGCACATGAACCTGCATACGGGCATCCGATGCATGCAGTGCCCTTCTTCTTCTCCTTGTATATGTATCTTGCGGCAAAGAAGAGCATCAGTACCACAGCCAGTCCGGCTATAAATGTTGCCATGTTCATTTTCTCTGCCTCCTTTCCGGTTCTGCTTCTGTATTATTATAGCCAATTATTATCGCCGTTCAATACTCCGGAAAACAATACACGGCACATCTCTGCGCCGTGTATCGTAGGAAGTATTCCTAACGGTCAAGACAATTATTCAATGTCTGTATGGATTATCTTAAGCAACTGCGCTGCCGGCTTTGCCCTTGTGCAGTTCGTACTGCTCATCGAAGTGTGCTCTTACCTTCCTTGAAACAAGGATGAGTATAGCGACTATGCATGCTACTGCTATGAGTCCAGGCAGGAATCCTGCTGCCAGATGGCCCTCAGTCATGAGAGTACCGATCTGGTTGACCAGGAACGCGATCGTATATCCTGTTCCCAGCTGGAGTCCGATAGCACCCCACAGCCAGCCCTTGCTCTGCATCTCAGAGTTCATAGCTCCGATAGCTGCGAAGCATGGAGGTGTGTAGAGGTTGAAGAACAGATATGCAAGTGCTGTAACTGATGTCAGTCCCATTGTAGCTGCAACTGTGCTTGCTCCGCCTGTCATCTCGAGCTCGTCTACATCGATGAAGCTTGTCAGTCCGTATACAACAGCGAGTGTACCAACGACGTTCTCCTTAGCGATGAAGCCTGTGATAGCGGCTGCTGCAAGCTGCCATACGCCGAATCCCAGAGGGATAAGGAGGATAGCGAACGGAGAAGCGATCGATGCAAGGATCGAAGTGTTCTCTGCACCCTCTTCTACAGCCTGGAAATGCCAGTTGAATGACTGCATTACCTGAACTACAGTGTTGCAGATCAGGATGATTGTAGCTGCCTTGATGATATATGCCTTAGCTCTTTCCATCATGGACTTGAACGCATACTTGAGGCTTGGTGCCTTCCACTTAGGAAGCTCCATGATGAAGAATGACTTTCTGTATTTATATCCTGTGATTCCCTTGATCAGAAGAGCTCCGAAGAAGATCAGAGTAAGTCCGAGGAAATAGCTCAGTGTGCTTACCCAGCCTGCGCCGTTGAAGAATGCACCTGCAAACAGTGCGATTACAGGGATCTTGGCTCCGCAAGGGATGAAAGTAGTGAGCATTGTTGTTGCTCTTCTTTCTCTCTCGTCACGGATGGTACGGCATGCCATGATAGCAGGGATACCGCAGCCTGTTCCGATTACTACAGGGATTACAGACTTTCCCGAAAGACCTACTCTCTTGAAGATAGGGTCCATTACAGCACTTACACGTGCCATGTATCCGCAGTCCTCGAGAAGAGCGATCAGGAAGTACATTACCATTACGAGAGGCAGGAATCCTACAACGGCTCCTACACCGCCGACGATACCGTCAGCAAGAAGTGCTGAAAGGATCGCAGGGCTGTTCTCAAGCTGTCCTGCTACCCATCCCTGGAATGTCTCGATCCAGCCTACAAGCCAGTCTGCAATAAGAGGTCCGAGCCATGTCTGGGAGATCCAGAATACGCCAAACATTACTGCTGCGAAAATAAGTATTCCTGCGATCGGATTTGTCAGTACTGCATCGAGCTTATCTGCTTTGCCTACCTCTGTCGAAAGAGTCTTTCTCTTCTCAACATCGGCAACGATCTTGTTTACGAAGTCATAACGCTTGCGGTCTTCTGCATCTACTGCGTCCTTGTCATGCAGATTGATGTCTGCCTGCATGTAAGGAGCCTTCTGGATAGTTCCTGCGAGCGAGATAGCCTTTGCTATCATTTCCTTAAGTCCGCTGTTCTTGTCATCGATACTTACTGTCTTGAACACAGGGCAGTTCAGCTTTGCTGAAAGCTTATCGACATCGATCTCAGTTCCTTCCTTGGCGTTGACATCGCTCTTGTTAAGAGCAACGACTACAGGGATACCGAGCTCGAGCAGCTGTGTTGTAAAGAACAGCGATCTGCTCAGATTTGTAGCATCTACGATGTTGACGATGGCATCAGGGTTAGCAGTACGTACGTACTCACTTGTGATGCCCTCTTCCGGTGTGAACGGAGACATCGAATAAGCTCCCGGAAGGTCTACTGCGATGATTTCCTGTCCCCCTGAGTATTCCTTCTTAAGCTGATATTCCTTACGGCCTACCGTAACACCGCCCCAGTTACCAACCTTCTCACTTCTGCCCGTAAGAGCATTGTACATGGTTGTCTTGCCGCTGTTAGGGTTGCCGGCAAAAGCAATTCTCATAACATTTTCCTCCTGAATTTCCATTCTGTGTCCTGCCCGGCTGCGATCAGCTCTGAAGATCAGATAATGATCGCCTCTGAAAGCAGGTTGTCGAGATTGTATCTGCCGTCCTTGATAGCAACGATACAACTCTTTTTCTTCTTGGATATCAGTGTGATCGGCTCACCTGTATAGCATCCGAGTCTGAACAGAAACGAGTTCATGTCGTCATCATCCGTGTTGATCTCTTTGACTGTATAAGTCTTACCGATTTCTGCATCCAAAAGTGTCATTTTTTCTTCCATAATTGTTATTCTCCTGTGTTATTCTGACATGTCGTTAAGCACAGTAAGCGAACTGCGGCCAACAGTTCGTTATGTTTAACTGTGTTAGTTATATAAAACTAACTCCTTAAAGTCAAGGACGAATCTGTTGTTTTTGATACAAAACAACATTTCGTCACCTATCTTCCATACAATATAGGTAACATTGTCATTACTAATATACACATACTGAAATTTCAACCGTCCGGAGGTATGAGATGGGCAAAGTAAAAAGCACGGGAATAGTTGTCATCGGAGCTACATTTGTGGATATCAAGGGCTATCCTTATTCGCAGTTCATACCGGGCGGACGCAATTCGGGCCGCGTCGTGGAAGTTCACGGCGGAGTCTGCCGCAACATCGCAGAGGATATCGCCAATGTGGAGCTCAGACCGACGCTCATAACCGTTGTCGACAACAGCGGTCTGAGTTCGGATGTCATCCACAAGCTCGGAAAGCATCAGATCAATACAGATCATATAAGGAGAACCAAGGACGGTCTCGGAACATGGCTTGCTGTGTTTGACAATTCAGGCGATGTAGTCGCATCCATTTCCAAGAGACCCGACCTGTCAGAGATAGAAAGAATACTGGATGATGAAGGCGATCAGGTTTTCTCCGGTGCTGACAGCATCGCAACAGAATTTGACATAGAAGTTCCTATACTCAAGAAAATCATCGCGCTGGCGCATAAACACAAAAAGAAGATCTACTGCCCTGTTTCCAACATGTCCATAGCCGTGGAACGTCGTGATCTTCTCAGGCACATCGACTGCCTTGTCTGCAATAAGCAGGAAGCCGGGATACTCTTCTCTGAGGAATACGAAGACAAAACACCTGAGGAAATGGCTGATATACTGCTTGAAAAGATCAGTCAGGCAGATATGCCGGGCATCGTAGTCACACTTGGCGGAGAAGGCGCTGCATACGCTATGAAGAACGGTGAAAAAGGCTGGACACCGGCCCGCAATGTCGTAGTAAACGATACGACCGGTGCCGGAGATGCTTTCTTCTCCGGAGTCTGCATCGGGCTCACCTACGGAAAGACTGCCGCAGAAGCATGTGAGATCGGAACAAGACTGGCAGCATCAGTCATCGTCACAGACGAGAATGTCTGCCCGAGATTCCTCCCTGCCGAGTTCGGACTGGATGTGGATAAATTATAAGCACTGCTTTACAGCTTTATAAGTACTCGCGATATAACAAGAGCGGAGACCATATGTGGCCTCCGCTCTTCTGACGCTTTATTCTTAAGATAATATTTGTTTTGTTCTTATGACCTGTATGTCTGCGGGTCTGCTACTCATCAAGACTTCCTTCGATCTCGACGTCGCCTCCGTTGTTGGCGGATACCCATCCAATCCATGTTTTGCCCGGATACAGACTTGCATTTACAAGTACAGGCTCAGTTGACTCTTCTGATGCTTCTTCGGAGTCTTCACTCTCAGCAGCCTGTGCAGCCTTCTCCTCGGCAGCCTTGGTAGCCGCTACGTCGATAAGTACCAGCTTGCCGTCTTCTACCTTCCACTCAATGTCCTTGACGGTACCCTGGCTGCAGAGCAGTCCCTTGCCGCCGCCGAGTGCATAGTCGCAGTATGATACTGTATGCCCGACTTCACCTTTATAGTTAGCCTTATCAATGTATTCAGTATCATCGTAAAGTATAAGGAGATTGTCTCTTACGAAATCATTATTGAAGTTTGCAGTGTGATACTTTCTGTCCTCGCTGTTGTAGGTCCAGTAAGTATTCTCCCAGCCTGCCCTGTCTGAGTACTTGACCTTGACGGTGTCTGCAGGCTCAAAGCTTGTCAGCCACGGAAGCCTGCCGAAGCTGAGCTGAGTGTACTCTTCAGGCTCTGTTCTGAAGCCGGCCTTCTCGAGTGCCTCAGGGACTTTGCTTCCGTACAGGATGCCTGTATGCTCCATCGAAACTGATCTTGTGTGATCCCTGTCGAAGAGCCCTACGCTCTCATCAAATGTCATCTGATTGATGTGGTCTACTCCGTCCTGCTTGAATACGGTATTGGCACCTACGTACATTCCCTTGGATGAACTCTGTCCCCAGTGAATGAATACTGCATCAAAGAGTTCAGAGAATCTGATATACGGCGGGCGCGCACTTCTCATAGGTCCGATGATCTCAGGAAGCTTGTTGTAGTCTGCATACATCCACAGTGTTCTTGTGATGCCTGCCTCAACTTCTCCCTGGAGAACGATATCCGGAGAGTACTCTGCGTCATCCATTCCCCACTGCGGTCTTGACTCAGGCGAGTTCTCGACAACAAATGCAGCAACTCTCTGATTGAGTGCGTTTTCATCAAAACCTTCTTCAGATGTCTGCCCTGTCAGAGGATTGACAGCAACCTCACCCGTCTCAACCGGATCAGATCCGCCGCTCTCTCCCGAGCATCCTGTTACCAGAATCATGCACAGTACCATTACAAGCGCAAGTGCTGCAGCCAGATAAGGTCTGATCTTATACTTCTTCATACGAAACCTCCGCTTCTTATGTTTTTCACAATATAAAATACTCCCGTGAGTATCTGAAATACTGGGAGTATTATACGAAATGTAAAGTGGATTTTACAGAAACCTATACAGAATTAAAGGATTCGGCAGCGAGATTCCTCAGCCACCTCTCTCTTCTGAGCCACAGATGGAACACGATCACCCTCACGACATCCAGTAACTTCACGCAGAAATACAGCATAAGAGGTCCGAAATCCGTAAATGCTGCCAGAATCAGCAGAAGCGGCATCATTACAAACGCAGTGATGAATGCATCAGCAATGGCTCCCATTGCGGTGTCCCCGCCTGACCTTGCTACAGCCAGCTGGACGTTCATGTACAGCCACAGCGGCAGGAATGCTGCAGTCATGATGACCATGGTGCGGCAGAGCCTGATCGCAGCCGGGCTCAGCCTTCCGAAAACGACCGGGACCAGAAGTGTTGTCAGGAGACCGAATAACAGCATTATCACGCCAAGTACCACAGAACCTGACAGAAGCCATGTCTTCTGCTTTTTCGCTTCTTCAAGCTTGCCTGCACCCAGGGTGCTGCCCAGTATGACACTTGTAGCTGCAGTCGTCCCTCCGAATGACACAAAGAAGAGATTTGCTATCGCAAAACCGGCAGCCATTCCGGAAACAACATCCGCTCCCCCTCTTCCGTTATACACAGCTGTCGTTACTGTCTCTGACAGGACCCATGTCATTTCACTCATCATGACCATGAAGCACTTTTTGACCATGTCCTTAAACAGCGGCCTGTCGATACCTGTCAGCTCATGCGGCTTTATCACAAATGGCGGCTTAAGTTTTGCACAGACTATAATATAGATAACAAGCTCAGTTGTCCTGGCTATGACTGTTGCAAATGCAGCTCCGCGTACACCCATCGCCGGCATCCCGAGATGACCGTAGATCAGTGCCCAGTTGAAGAAAGAATTGATCAGAGTCGCAGCTATAGAGACGTACAGAGGGATCTTGACCCTTCCTGTATCACGGAGTGACGACGCTATACACATTGAAACCGTCATCTGCAGGCCCATGAAGAACATGATCCTGATGTACTCCACGCCCTGGTCAAGGATCGCAGATGCCTCAGTATTTCCGATGACCATCAGCGACAGCACCTGCCTTGGGAAGACTATGCAGACCAGAAAATACGGTATGAATGCGGCAAGGCCTGCGATCAGCTTGAATCTGAACGCCTGCTTCATTCCCCTTGGATCCTCCGCCCCGAAGAACTGCGTTAGATATATGCCTCCTGACATGCAAATGGTATTCAGGAATATCATGAAGACGAACAGTATCTGTCCGGCAATATTGACTCCGGACATGGAAACATCGCCCAGTCCCGCCACCATGAAATTATCGATAAGCGAAACCAGGTTCTGTATAAGCTGCTGCAGCATGATAGGGAGCGCTATCGAGAGCGACTTCCCGTAGAATATTCTGTTTCCGAACAGCCTGCTGTCTTTCAATATTTCCTCCCATGCCCCAGGCAGACGTATCCCCTGCCCGTGACAGAGACAACATTAGCATTTATGCTGATTCATTTCAATCAGACAGATCATCTAATCTCAGAAAAGCCGATTGAAAATGATAACAGCCGGTACTATAATTAATTTCGTCGTGGGGCGTTAGCTCAGCTGGGAGAGCGCAAGGTTCGCAATCTTGAGGCCAGGGGTTCGATCCCCCTACGCTCCACCATGATGACCTATCCCGACGACTGCCGAGCCTATAAGGCGAAGGCAGAGTCGATGGAAGGTCATATACGCAGTACGCCTGCGATTGGCAAGCCGAAAGGCGCCGACAGAGCAGGTGCGTACGAGCCGTTCAAGACCCGTTGAAATTCCAACGGGTCTTTCTTTATGTTATACTTTTTTGAGAGATGAACAAATCGCCGTTTGTCGAGCAGCATGCTGTAGAAAAGACAGCGGCAATTCTGATTGAACCAAATCGCTTGCGCGATGGCTTATGAACGCTATCACAAGAGCGATTTTTTCGTGCAATGAAAAACAGTGGACGCGTTCATTTAGATAGAGTATCGTTTAATCACCACAAAAAAACAATTC